>Ga0213866_10000258_pt1 | contig 43968 bp, 36 predicted proteins | sample PICome_11_FD_160079 | JGI IMG/M metagenome (GOLD analysis project Ga0213866, IMG submission 160079) | Coastal seawater microbial communities near Pivers Island, North Carolina, United States - PICO284 | ecosystem: Environmental > Aquatic > Marine > Coastal | place: USA: North Carolina...
CTGCTTAATTATCTGATTGCCCTGGCATTGGCTGATGGGGAATTGCATATAGCTGAGCGGCAAGCATTGCAAAAAATTGCCGCTTATCTGGGTTTTTCTGAAGCGCTATTCAGTCGATTGCTGGAAATGATTATGGCTCAGGCTCAATTTAAGGGCTCAGGGGGCACATCAGCGCCTAATTCCGCCAGTCAGCTTCAGGCCGCCTACAAAGCGCTGGGGGTATCTGACTCGCAAACGGATGCGGAAATAAAGAGAGCCTACCGAAAATTGCTCAGTGAAAACCATCCGGATAAGCTGATTGGCCAGGGGATGCCTGCGGATATGGTTAAATTGGCCACTGAACGCACTCAGGAAATTCGCAAAGCTTATGAAACCATAGTCGCCAGCCGTCAATAAAAAGTCATCTGCCCGGCACTATCTGGTTGACCTGTTCAAGCCCACTACCTATAATGCGCCTCCTTTTTAGGCAAGTGCGCATTGCGTATTTGAGCATAGGTGCGGGATGGAGCAGTCTGGTAGCTCGTCGGGCTCATAACCCGAAGGTCGTTGGTTCAAATCCAGCTCCCGCTACCAATTTTAGTCTCTTGATGTGGTTGACAAGAGACAGCGTGATTTACGCAAGCTCTCGGCGAGTGGAATGTACCGAAAGCTGCACAGTAGGGCAATTGATCTAGCTATCTGATTAGCTCTGCTGTTGAGACAGTTAGCGCCGGGTCCGGTGCGTATCGAGGAGCCCCATTTTGGGGCTTTTCTTTAGGTGATTGTAAATGGGCCACTGGCCCATTTTTGTTTATTTGGAGGTCGAAGTGGCGGCGAGTAATGACAGGTTAAAGCAGCTGCTAGAGCCGGTAATCGCTGCACTGGATTGTGAGCTCTGGGGTATAGACCTACAGATGGGCGGCAAGCGAAAGGTGCTGAGGTTGTATATTGATCGCGAGGAACAGGGCGTTGATATCAACGACTGCGAGCGCGTCAGTCGACAGGCCAGTGCGATTCTGGATGTGGAAGATTTGATTGCCGGTGAGTATGTTTTGGAGGTCTCCTCCCCGGGTATGGATCGACCACTGTATGAGCTCGACCATTACGCCAAATATCTGGGAGAGCAGATCTCCCTGAGGTTGCGATTCCCCTATGAGGGTCGTCGCAATTACAAAGGTCGCCTGAAGGCCATAGAGGGCGATGAAATTGTGTTGCTGGTGGCAGATAATGAATTTTTGTTTCCAGTTGAAGGCATTGAAAAGGCCAACCTGATTCCTCAGTTTTGAGGTGCATGGAGTTTGAAACATGAGTAAAGAAATTTTAATGGTTGCGGAAGCTGTATCCAACGAAAAAGGTGTGGATAGGGGTATTATTTTTGAAGCCATAGAGCAGGCGCTGGCCATGGCGACCAAAAAACGCTACGAAGAGGGCGCCAATATCCGCGTGCAGATAGATCGCGAAACTGGAGACTACGAATCCTTTCGCTGGTGGGATGTGGTCGCCGATGATGAGCTGGCAGAGCTGGGTACCCAATTTACCACCGAAGAAGCCCTAGAGAAGGATCCAACCCTTAAAGTGGGCGATGTTTTTGAAGAGCCAGTTGAAAACATAGCCTTTGGCCGAATCGCTGCCCAGACTGCCAAGCAGGTGATCGTGCAGCGGGTAAAAGATGCCGAGCGCAACCTGATTATCGACCGTTTCCGCCATCGCGTCGGGGAGTTGTTAAACGGCACAGTTAAAAAAGTTACCCGCGATCATATCGTTGTGGATTTTGGTGATAATGCCGAGGGACTATTGCCCAGAGAAGAGCTGGTTGGCCGCGAGATATTTAGGGTCAACGATCGCACTAGAGTAATTCTTACTGCCATCCGCGAGGAGAACCGCGGTCCCCAGTTGCTAGTCTCTCGAGCGGCTCCGGAAATGCTTATCAAACTGTTTGAGATTGAAGTGCCGGAAATTGCCGAGGGTGTTATCGAGATCAAAGGCGCAGCCCGCGATCCCGGTCAGCGCGCCAAGATTGCGGTCAGAAGCAAAGATGCGCGCATCGATCCAGTGGGCGCCTGTGTGGGTATGCGCGGGGCGCGAGTTCAGGCAGTTTCCAATGACCTCGACGACGAGCGGGTTGACATCGTGTTGTGGGACGACAATCCAGCCCAGTTGGTGATCAATGCTATGGCGCCGGCCGAAGTTGAATCCATTGTTGTGGATGAAGACAGCAACTCCATGGATGTTGCGGTCAATGAAGATAATCTTGCCCAAGCTATTGGTAAGGGTGGTCAGAATGTGCGCTTGGCATCGGAACTTACCGGCTGGATTATCAATGTCATGACTCTTGAAGAGGCTGCCGAGAAACAACAGACAGAATCTTCCAGCATTGTTGAAACCATTATGAATGCTCTGGATGTAGACGAGGATGTCGCGATGGTTCTGGTTGAGGAGGGTTTCACCAGTATTGAAGAAGTCGCCTATGTGCCCCTCGAAGAGATGAGCGCTATTGAATGTTTCGACGAAGATATTGCTGAGGAGTTGCGCGGTCGCGCTAAAGACGCGCTGTTGACCATGGCGCTGGCTAGTGAAGAGCAGCTGACTAAGACCGAGCCCGCTGAAGATCTGTTGACTATGGAGGGCATGGATCAAACTCTGGCCTATAAGCTGACAGCCAAAAATATTATCACTATGGAGGACTTGGCTGAGCAGGCGATCGATGATCTGATGGATATTGATGACATGGATGAAGAGAGAGCGGCAGCGCTGATTATGACTGCCCGTGCACCTTGGTTCGAGTAGTGGCGTAACTATCGGGTCTGACAAGAGGGAAAGACAATGGCTGAAGTGACAGTAAATGAATTAGCGAAAACCGTGGGCGCTTCTGTTGACCGTCTTCTAGCACAGATGAAAGAGGCTGGATTAGATCACTCCTCGGCAGAGGCGACGGTGTCCGATGAAGAAAAGCAAGTTCTGCTGAAATATCTCAAGAGCCTGCACGGTGAGAAATCCGGCGAGCCGAAAAAAATTGTTCTGCGACGCAAGACCGTCAGTACCCTAAAATCTGGTAGCCGAAAAACGGTCAATATTGAAGTCCGCAAAAAGCGCACCTACGTCAAGCGCAGCGATGAAGAGATAAAGATTCAAGCCCAGGCCGAGGCGGAGGAGAAAGCCCGCAGTGAACAGAACACAGCGCCAGAGGTCTCCTCTGGAATAGACGATATAGAACAAAAGCGCCAGTCGGCGATTGAAAAGCGTCGCAATGCCGAACTCGAAGCCCAGCGAATTGCTGAGGAAGCAGAGAGAGCCAAGCTGGAAGAAGAGGCGCGCAAAGCTGCTGAGGCCGCAGCCGCACTGCAGAGTGAAGAGGTCAAAAAATCTGCCAAGCCGACTAAGGCAGCTGCGACGACCACAGCGCCTGCATCAACAGCTGACAGGGGACGCCGCCAGGGCAAGCCGAGCGATGAGGATGAAGACATAATCGCCAAAAAGGCAGCCAAGAAGCCATCCCTTAAAAGTGGCAAGAAGAAGGGGCGCATACAGCTGGACGATGCCATTGATGAGCAGGCTGCCACTCGGAGCCTGAAATCATCCACCGTTCTCAAAATTGATAACAAGCATCTGTTCCAAAAACCTGTGGAGAAGAAGGTTCTGGAAGTGGCTGTGCCCGCTGAGATCAGCGTTGCGGATCTGGCCCAAAAAATGGCGCTCAAATCGGCACTAGTGGTCAAAGAGTTGATGAAACTGGGGGTTATGGCCAATATCAATCAAGTGATAGATCAGGAGACCGCTTTTCTGGTAATCGAAGAGCTCGGCCACAATCCGGTTGCCGCCGTTGATGAGTCATTGGAAGAGGCCCTTACCAAACAGTTCGAAGAGGTCAACAATCAGGGTAATCAGCAGCCCAGAGCACCTATAGTGACGGTGATGGGCCATGTGGATCACGGCAAAACATCACTGCTGGACTCCATCAGAAAATCTCAGGTTGCCTCGGGCGAGGCCGGGGGTATCACCCAGCATATTGGTGCCTATCACGTGGATACACCCAAGGGGATGATCACCTTCCTTGATACACCGGGACACGCCGCATTTACCGCTATGCGTGCGCGGGGTGCCCAGAGTACCGATGTGGTAATTCTGGTGGTGGCCGCCGATGACGGCGTAATGCCCCAGACCGAAGAGGCTATTCAGCACGCTCGAGCAGCAGATGTGCCTCTCGTGGTTGCGATCAACAAAATGGATAAAGAGGGTGCCGATCCAGAGCGAGTCATTACCGAATTATCTGCTAAAGAGGTCATTCCCGAAGAGTGGGGCGGCGATACCCAGTTTATTAAACTCTCCGCCCATACTGGCGATGGCATTGACGAGCTGTTAGAGGCCATCCTGCTGCAGTCGGAGCTGCTGGAGCTCACTGCGGCCACAGATGTCCCCGCCAAAGGTGTGATTGTCGAATCTCGCATCGACAAGGGGCGCGGTGTGGTTGCTACCGCACTGGTTCAACAGGGCACCCTGCGCCGGGGAGACTTTATGCTGGCCGGTGAGAGCGTCGGCAAGATACGCGCCATGACCGATGAATCTGGCAGTGCTACTACCGAGGCGGGCCCCTCGATTCCAGTCGAGATACTGGGTCTGGATGAGGCGCCAGAGGCCGGCGATGAATTCTTTGTGGTCGCCGATGAACGCAAGGCTAAGGAAATTGCCGATCAGCGTCAGGCCGCCGCCAAAAAAGAGCGCTTCTCCAGACAGCAGGCGGCCAAACTGGAAAATATGTTTACCGATATGGGAGCTGATCAGGTTAAAAAGCTGCCATTGGTAGTCAAAGCAGATGTTCGCGGTTCCCTAGAGGCGATTGTCAGTGCACTAAATGACTTTGCCACCGAGGAAGTTGCCGTGGAAATAGTCGCCTCCGGGGTTGGTGGTATTACTGAGTCGGATATCAACTTGGCACTGACCACCAATGCTATCGTGCTCGGCTTTAATGTGCGGGCCGCAAGTGCCGCACGTCAGCTGGCCGAAAAAGAGGAGATTGAGGTGCGCTACTACAGCGTGATATACAATCTGCTGGACGAGGTCAAACAGGCACTTTCTGGCATGTTGGCTCCTGAGACCAAAGAGGAAATTGTCGGTATTGCCGAAGTTCGCGATGTTTTCCGATCGCCCAAATTCGGTGCTATTGCCGGTTGTATGGTGGTGGAGGGCAGTGTCTACCGCAATAAGCCGATCCGCGTGCTGCGCGATGATATTGTTATCTTCCAAGGGGAGCTGGAATCCCTGCGCCGATTTAAAGACGATGCCCAGGAAGTGCGAAATGGTATGGAGTGCGGTATCGGTGTGAAAGACTACAACGATGTCAAAGCGGGAGACTTGATCGAGGTCTACGATATCACTCAGGTGCAGCGCTCACTCTGATGGGTGCGGTAATAGATGCCCAGAGAATTTACTAGAACAGACCGGGTCTCAGACGCCATTCAGAGAGAGTTGGCCAGCCTAATTCGCGAGCATGTCCGCGACCCTCGGGTGGGTATGCTCAGTGTCACCGATGTGGATGTCAGTCGCGACTTGGCGGTTGCCAAAGTCTACGTTGCCTTTGTCGGTGAGCGATCCGAGCTAGAGATTGATCAAGGAATTCAGGCGCTCAACGGTGCCGCCGGCTACCTGCGCAAATTATTGGCGACCAGTATCTCGCTTCGGGCGACCCCCAAATTGACTTTCTTTTATGATCACAGTGGTCATCGCGGTCAGCACCTTGAGGCATTGATTGATCTGGCAGTGTCCAACAATCAGACCCACAGCGACCCCTCTGGAGAGTCCTAATTTTGGCTCGACGGCGCCGACATGGCCGTTCCGTTGACGGCATCTTTTTGTTGAACAAACCCACTGGACTATCATCCAATCAGGCGCTTCAGCGCGTGCGTAGACTGTTTGATGCCAACAAGGCGGGCCACACCGGCGCGCTGGATCCACTGGCAACTGGTGTTCTCCCCCTGTGTTTAGGTGAAGCCACCAAATTTAGTCAGTTCCTTCTGGATGCTGAAAAAATCTATCGCAGCACCTATATATTAGGGGTAACCACCACCACGGGAGACAGTGAGGGCGAGGTGGTGAAGCAGACAGATGCCAGTGACATTACTCGGAGACAGGTGGAAGCAGGCTTGGCTGAATTTACTGGAGAGATTGAGCAGGTGCCCTCTATGTACTCGGCCCTGAAGCATCGTGGCCAGCCGCTGTACAAGTTGGCGCGCAAAGGTGTAGAGGTAGAGCGACAGTCTCGCACAATCAGTGTTTACCGCTACCAGCTGTTGGATTTTAAACCTGGGCCTAAGCCAGAAGTCGAGGTAGAAGTGCACTGCAGTAAAGGCGCCTATATTAGAACCCTAGCTCAAGACTTGGGAGAAGCGCTGGGTTGTGGCGCCCATGTTAGCGCACTGCATCGCGTTAAATCTGGACCCTTTGAGGAGAGTCAAACCCTGACCCTAGAAGCCTTGGAGGAATTGGCGGCAGACCAAGAGCCAACACAGCTGGATCACCTGTTGTTGCCCGTTGATACCGCAGTAGCCGACCGTATGGCAGTGGAATTGGACGAGGTTGTAGCCAGTTACTTTCAGTTGGGTCAGCCAGTGATGTCAAATAAAGCCTTCCGTCAAGGCCAAGAAGGCGATATAGTGCGCGTCTTTCGCCATGGGGGTACCTTTTTAGGGATTGGCAAAGTTACCGAAGAAGGTAAAGTTGCTCCCAAGCGATTAATCGTTGAGGCCGTCTAGTCAGCTAAATAAAGTTGTTATAGGGCTGGCCCCAACCTAAATGCGAATACTCCTTAGGATATCTGTAAATATGCGCGGATATCCTGAATTTCACTAACCCGCATATTGGAGAAAAACTTATGGCACTCAGTGCACAAGAGAAAGCTAAAATCGTAGCAGAGCATGGTCAGGTGGAAAATGATACAGGTTCCCCTGAAGTTCAAGTTGCCCTGTTAACGGCTAACATCAACAAATTGCAACAGCATTTCGGCGACCATCAAAAGGATAATCACTCCCGGCGTGGTTTGATTCGTATGGTGAATCAGCGCCGCAAGTTGCTAGACTATCTCAAATCCAAAGATACCGAGCGCTACAGCGCGGTAATCAAGAAACTCGGATTGCGCAGATAGTTAAAACGTGTAGCGGTGCAACAGCAGTGTTGTGCCGCTTTTTTAAATAGTCGACCCTCAACTCCAATCCTGTAGGGGCTGATCGAGTTACTTATAGCTATTTACGGATAGCTATAAGTAACCCGAGCAGCAGAAATAGGGCGGGGATTTAGGTGCCGACCAACAGACTATAGAAGGTATAAATATGAATCCCTTAATTAAAAAATTTCAATACGGTAAACATACCGTAACCCTAGAGACCGGCCGTGTGGCCAGACAGGCTACCGGAGCCGTGTTGTGTTCCGTTGATCAAACCACAGTGCTCTGTACAGTTGTCGGCGAGAGAGAGGCCAAGGCCGGGATGGATTTTTTCCCGCTTGGCGTCCACTATCAAGAAAAAGCTTATGCCGCAGGTAAAATCCCCGGTGGCTTCTTTAAGCGCGAAGGTAGACCCAGCGAGAAAGAAACCCTGACCTCCCGCCTGATTGACCGACCTACTCGGCCGCTTTTCCCCAATGGTTTCAAGAATGAGGTGCAGGTTGTCTGTACCGTTATCTCAGCGGAAAAAGATATTGATCCCGATATAGCCGCCATGATTGGAACCTCGGCAGCCCTATCTATCTCCGGCATCCCCTTTAACGGCCCAATAGGTGCTGCGCGTGTGGGTTACACGGATAGCGAGGGTTACCTGTTAAACCCCAATTACAGTGATCTCGAGGGCTCCTCTCTGGATATGGTGGTCGCCGGTACTAGAGATGCAGTGTTGATGGTTGAATCCGAGGCCAGTGAACTGTCCGAGGACACCATGTTGGGCGCAGTGTTATTTGCCCATCAAGAGATGCAGGCAGTTATCAGTGTGATCGAGGAGATGACCGCAGAGGTGGGTAAGCCGCGCTGGGATTGGCAGCCCCAAGAAGAGGACCTGGAACTCAAGCAGGAGCTCAAATCACTGGTAGGCGATGAGCTGGATGCAGCCTATCAAATCGTCGACAAGCAAGCTCGCTCCGGCACTATTGCCGAACTTAGAGAATCCGCTGTCACCAAACTCACAGCCGATGAAAAGTATCCCGAAGAGGCACTTAAAGACGCCTTTAAGAAACTCGAGAAGGACATTGTACGCGGCCGTATTATCCGCGGTGAACCGCGTATTGATGGTCGCGATACCAAGACTGTTAGGGCCATTCATGTCGAGGTCGATGTGCTGGATCGAGTTCACGGATCGGCACTGTTTACCCGCGGCGAAACCCAGGCCCTGGTAGTGGCAACTCTGGGTGCCACCCGCGATGCACAGATGATCGACGCCCTCGAAGGTCGCCGAGATGACCCCTTTATGCTGCATTACAACTTCCCTCCCTACTCGGTGGGCGAATGCGGCCGAGTTGGATTTACCAGCCGTCGTGAAGTGGGGCACGGCCGTCTCGCCCGTCGCGGTATAGCGGCGGTACTGCCCTCGGAATCTGAATTCCCCTACGCCATGCGAGTGGTTTCAGAGATCACCGAATCCAATGGCTCAAGCTCTATGGCCTCGGTCTGTGGTTCCAGTCTGGCGCTGATGGACGCTGGTGTGCCCCTCAAAGCCCCAGTCGCCGGTATAGCTATGGGCTTGGTAAAAGAACAGGATGGCTTTGCGGTATTGACCGATATCCTGGGTGATGAAGATCATCTGGGCGATATGGACTTTAAAGTGGCCGGCACCGCATCCGGTATCACCGCATTGCAGATGGACATTAAAATTGAAGGTATCACCGAAGAGATTATGGAGATTGCACTGGAGCAAGCCCTGCATGCGCGCCTGCATATTCTCGGAGAAATGAATCAGGTTATCTCTCAAGGACGGGATGAAATCGCTGAATCTGCACCTAAGATGGGCACCATGCAGATTGAACCGGATAAAATTCGCGATGTGATCGGTAAAGGTGGCGCCACTATCCGCGCCCTGTGTGAAGAGCACAACTCCACCATTGATATCAACGATGATGGCGAAGTTAAAATCTACTCTGAAGATGGCCAATCGCTGGCCGCTGCAACCGATGCCATTACCGCCATTGTGGCCGATCCAGAACCCGGTGTGATCTACGATGGCAAAGTGGTGCGGATTGTGGATTTCGGTGCCTTTGTCAACTTTATGCCGGGTACAGATGGACTGGTGCACATCTCTCAAATCGCTGAAGAGCGCGTTGAGAAGGTCACTGATTACCTGTCTGAGGGTCAAGAAGTACGGGTGAAAGTGCTGGAGATCGATAACCGTGGACGGGTTAAGCTATCGATTAAAGAAGCGCAGCTTGAAGAGGGCGCGGAATCCTAGTAGTTCCCCGCTCGTTGATCCTAGTAGCAGTTCTTCACTAGTTGATCAAACTTGTAAAATCCCCGATCCCATTAGGGCTTGGGGATTTTTTTAACCCCGAGATATTATTTTGATGCCATAGATAGCAGCTCGGCGGCATGGGATAGGGTCTGCGAGGTAATTTTAGAGCCTCCCAACATGCGCGCCAGCTCTTCAATTCGCTGTTGCCTATCTAAATTGCTTATCAGCGACTCAGCACTATTATCTGCGATAACCTTACTGGCCACGTAGTGATGGTGGGCATGGGCGGCCACTTGGGGTTGGTGGGTAACACTGATAACTTGCCCCCCATCACCCAGTTTTTTCAGTAGTTGGCCGACGATATCCGCAGTACTTCCGCCAATACCTACATCCACCTCGTCAAAAATTAGGGTTGGGATGTTAGAGTGGGCCGCGGCAACCACCTGGATCGCTAGACTGACTCGAGACAGTTCACCCCCTGAGGCAATTTTTGCCAGGGGCTTATGGGGCTGTCCGGGATTGGTTGCAATGACAAACTCAACTTCTTCACCGCCGAAGGATCGGTACTCTCCGTTGTCCACACTGTGTAATTGAATTTGCAGCTGGGCACCCCCCATTGCCAGTTCCTGCAATTGCAGACTGATTGCCTCTGCCATCACCTCCGCGCCCTGCCTGCGCGCTTTACTCAGTTCCTGTGCGGCCTGTTGATAATCAGTGGCCAGCTGATCGACCTGTTGCTGCAGTCCCTCTATACTCTGGTCTCCAGCAGTCAACGCCTGTAGCTCTGCTTGAAGCCTGTCTAATGTATCCTCTAAGCTCTCAGGATTAACGCGGTGCTTGCGACCCAATTGAAAGATCACCGCCAGCTCCTCCTCCAGCTGTTGAAGTCTGGTGGGATTGGCTTCGAAGCGGTCAATATGATGGGCCAGTTCGCCAATCGCCTCTTCCACCTGAATTAGTCCGCTCCGCAGCAGCGTCTCAGCATCGCTAAGAGCCCGGGGTTTGCTTTTTAGATTGGCTAGAATAGTCAGACAGCGATTAAATCCAGCGCGCAGATTAAAGTCCTCCGCCTGATCGCATATCTCCAGCAACTGTTGACTGTCTTGAACAATTTGCCCGGCATTGGCGAGAGTTTGCTGCTCCTCTTCCAGACTTTTCAGGTATTGGGGATCCAAATTGACCTGTTGCAGTTCATCCACTTGAAATTCCAGCAACTCCCTGCGGGCACTCAACTGTTCGGATTGCTCGGCCAGTTGCAGGAGTTTTTGATGGCTGCTATTCCATTGCTGAAACAGGGTCGCAACCTGATCTGCCAGCGCTACGCTGCCAGTGAATTCATCGAGGAGTTTGCGGTGGGTGCCGCGCCGCAGAAGTGACTGGTGTTCGTGCTGACTGTGGAGGTCCACCAGCAGATCCCCGAGCTGTTGCAATTGCTGCATGGTGCAGGGCTGACCATTGATATAGCCTCGGGAGCGCCCCTCGCGGTTGTAGACCCTGCGCAAAATGCACTGTTCATCGCACTGGTAATCCTGATCTTCTAGCCACTTTACCACCTCGGGGATACCAGCTACGGCGAAGGTTGCAGTTATCTGAGCGCGATCTCTGTCGCCGCGTATGGTACCGGTATCGGCGCGGTCACCGAGAGCCATACTCAGGGCATCGAGAATCAGCGACTTGCCGGCACCCGTCTCACCAGTTATAGCGGTGGTGCCGGGGGCGAAGTCTATCTCAAGCTGCTCTACTAGAGTGTAGTTGATGATGTTAAGTGAAATAAGCAATGTAATGTAGCGCCCAAAAAGCTTGGAAAGTTATACCAAAAAACAAAGAGAGGTTGAGTAATCACTTGAAACTCAACAGTTTGTCCCCATCTCTTGCAACAGCGTAAATTCAAATAATCCTTTTATCAATAGACGAAGCAAAATATAAGGAGTTGGCGTGTCTGAAGAAACAAACAGAGAGCAGGCCTCAAAAGATCAACAATCAGAGAGCCCGGAAGTCGAGCAGGATTCTGCAGCCCAAGCGGCCCAAGCGGAAAGTTCTACCCAGGACACTGCGGAGTCTGATGCACCCACAGAGGATATGACAGAAGAGGATAAATTGCAGGAGCAATTGGATAGCGCCAGCGATCAGTTGTTGCGCCTGCAGGCGGAGATGCAAAATGTCCGCCGCCGCGCGGAGCGGGATGTGGAGAGTGCCCACAAGTACGCGCTGGAAAAGTTTGCCACTGAGCTATTGTCCGTGGTTGATAACCTAGAGAGAGCACTGGGGTCCATCGACAGGGATGACGAGTCGCAACAGCCAGTCTTTGAAGGTATCGATTTAACCCTAAAAAGTTTTCTCGATGTTTTGGCTCGATTCAAGGTTGAAGCCGTGGAGCCCGATGGACAGCCCTTTGATGCGGATTTTCATCAGGCGGTCAGTATGGTTCCCAACGGCGATGTGGAAGCCAATACAGTAATTGAAGTGTTTCAAAAGGGCTACACATTAAATGGCCGGCTGATACGTCCAGCCATGGTTGTGGTGTCAACCGCCCCCTAATTGACAAACTTGAAGCGGTTGCTCTTGAATTTCACTAAATAGAACCCACATTAGCAACAACTGGATAGAAATGCATAACCCCAATTAACAGTCTTGAAGAAGTGATGGAGAAATCAGTAATGGGAAAAATTATCGGAATTGATTTGGGAACTACCAACTCCTGTGTATCGGTACTGGAGGGCGATAAGCCCAAGGTGATCGAGAACGCAGAGGGTGCCCGAACTACACCCTCGGTTGTCGCCTTTGCCGACGACGGGGAAATACTGGTGGGTCAGTCTGCCAAGCGTCAGGCGGTGACCAACCCGGAAAATACCGTCTACGCGGTCAAGCGCCTAATAGGTCGTCGTTTTGAAGATGATGTGGTGCAAAAAGACATCAAGATGGTGCCCTACAAGATCGTCAAGGCCGACAATGGCGATGCCTGGGTTGAGATTAAGGGCGACAGCAAGGCGGCACCACAGATTTCAGCCGAAGTGCTGAAGAAAATGAAAAAGACGGCGGAAGATTACCTGGGTGAGACAGTCGCTGAAGCGGTGATCACTGTCCCTGCCTACTTTAACGACTCTCAGCGCCAGGCCACCAAGGATGCTGGTCGCATCGCCGGCTTGGACGTCAAGCGCATTATCAACGAGCCAACCGCCGCGGCACTGGCCTATGGCATAGACAAAGCCGCAGGCGACCGCGTGGTAGCAGTCTACGATCTGGGTGGAGGCACCTTCGATATATCGATTATCGAGATTGCCGATGTTGATGGTGAAAAGCAGTTTGAGGTGTTGGCTACCAACGGCGATACCTTCCTGGGTGGTGAGGACTTTGATCTGCGGCTTATCGACTACTTTACCTCGGAATTTAAGGCCGATAGTGGCATTGATATCCAGGGCGATCCACTGGCCATGCAGCGACTCAAAGAGGCTGCTGAAAAGGCCAAGATCGAGTTGTCCTCCAGTACCCAAACTGAAGTCAACTTGCCCTATATCACTGCGGACGCCACCGGTCCAAAACATCTGGTGGTCAAGTTGACCCGCGCCAAGTTGGAGTCTCTGGTAGAGGATCTGGTAGAGCGCTCTCTCAACCCATTGAAAGTGGCATTGAAGGATGCTGGCAAATCGGCGGCGGAGATTGATGAGATTATTCTGGTCGGTGGTCAGACTCGAATGCCTCTGGTTCAGAATAAGGTAACGGAGTTCTTTGGCAAAGAGCCGCGCAAGGATGTCAATCCCGACGAGGCGGTGGCTGTAGGTGCCGCGCTCCAGGGTGCGGTGCTGGCCGGTGATGTCAAAGATGTACTGCTGTTGGATGTGACTCCCCTCACGCTGGGAATTGAAACCATGGGGGCTGTTGCCACCGCGGTGATTGAGAAAAACACTACGATTCCCACCAAGAAATCGCAGGTTTTCTCAACCGCTGATGACAATCAGACCGCAGTGACTATCCATGTGGTTCAGGGTGAGCGCAAGCAGGCCTCCCAGAATAAGTCTCTGGGGCGCTTTGATTTGGCTGATATCCCACCGGCACCCCGCGGCATGCCGCAGATCGAGGTGACCTTTGATATCGATGCCAACGGTATTCTCAATGTCAGTGCCAAAGACAAGGCTACAGGTAAAGAGCAGTCGATTGTGATCAAAGCCTCTTCAGGTCTCTCCGAGGATGAGATCGAGGCCATGGTTAAAGATGCTGAAGCCAATGCTGCCGAGGACAAAAAGTTTGAGGAGCTGGTACAGGCGCGCAACACTGCGGATGGCTTGGCCCATGCTGCTAAGAAAACTTTGGAAGAGGCTGGCGACAAGGCCTCCGATGATGAAAAAGCTGCTATAGAGGCGGCGGTTTCCAAGGTTGAAGAGGCGGTCAAAGGGGATGACAAAGAGGCCATAGACGCAGCGGCAAAAGAGCTGTCAGAGGCCTCCTCCGGTCTCGCACAGAAGCTCTATGCCGAACAGCAGGCCGAAGCTGGCCCAGCGGACGGCAATCAACAGGCGCCGGGCGATGATGCCATGGATGCCGAGTTTGAAGAGGTGGAGGAGACACAGAGAGAAGACAGCAAGTAATTGCTCGATTCTGTGATCTCTATTGGGCGCGGACAGGGGTTCGCGCCCCATTTTTTTTTAAATTTCACCAGATATATTAAAAGCTAATTATGGCAAAACGCGATTATTACGAAGTGCTTGGTGTGGCCAAAGGTGCCTCTGATCAGGAGATCAAAAAGGCATTTCGCCGTGTGGCAATGAAATATCATCCGGACCGCAATCCGGATAATGAGGATGCCGGCGAGAAATTCAAAGAGGCTCAAGAGGCCTATGAAATTCTCGGCGATCAGGAGAAGAAAGCCGCCTATGATCGCTTTGGCCACGCTGGAGTAGACGGCAATGCCGGTGCCGGCGGTTTTGGCGGCGCTGGCTTTAGTGACGTATTCGGCGATGTGTTTGGCGATATTTTTGGCGGCGGTGGCCGCGGGCGATCCGGTCCGGCAAGGGGATCAGATCTGCGCTACGACCTGCAGTTAGATCTGGAAGATGCGGTCAAGGGTAAAACGGTGCAGATTGAGATTCCAACCATGGTGCACTGTGAGACCTGTGATGGCTCCGGTGCTCGTCCCGGCACCTCCCCCACGTCCTGTAATCACTGCGGTGGTTCTGGTCAGATCCGCATGTCCCAGGGTTTCTTTTCAGTTCAACAGACCTGCCCCCACTGCGGCGGTAGAGGGCAGATTATCTCTGATCCCTGTGGTGACTGTCATGGTCAAGGGGTGGTAGAAGAGCGCAAGACCCTGTCGGTAAAGATTCCCCCCGGCGTGGATACTGGCGATCGCATCCGCTTGGCCGGAAAGGGTGAGGTAGGACCCAATGGTGGCCCGGCAGGTGATCTCTATGTGCAGATGCATGTCCGTGATCATGCTATCTTTGTGCGCGACGGCAGTCACTTGCACTGTGAAGTTCCCATTAGTTTTGCTCAGGCGGCCCTGGGTGGTGAATTGGAAGTGCCCACACTGTCGGGAAAGGTGAAGCTAAAAGTCCCTCACGAGACTCAGAGTGGCAAATTGTTTCGTCTGCGCGGCAAAGGAGTCGCTCCAGTTCGCGGCGGAGGTGCTGGTGACCTGCTGTGCCGTGTGGTGTTGGAGACGCCAATCAACCTCAGTGCCAAGCAGCGTGAGCTGTTGGAAGATTTTGATAAGAGTCTGGCTGGCAAGGGCAAGCACTCCCCGAGAACTACTAGCTGGTTTGATGGGGTAAAAAAATTCTTCGATAATCTCACCAATTAAAGGTAGAGTTACAAAATCTTTTTACAGCATGCTATAGCGTGGGAAATAAAATGATCAATATTGCCATCACTGGCGCCGGCGGGCGAATGGGCCGGGCCCTTATCGAAGCGGTGCATCAAGCGGAAGGCGTCCAGCTCAAAGCTGCCATTGAGCGGCCCGACAGCTCCTTGATTGGTACTGATGCCGGTGAATTGGCCGGTATTGGCCGCAATGGTGTTCAGGTCTCTGCGTCACTGGCTGATATTGTGGATCAGATCGATGTGCTGATTGACTTTAGTGCACCGGCAGCCACTGTGGAAAATGCCCAGCTCTGCGCGCAATCGCAAAAGAAATTAGTGATTGGCACCACTGGGCTGGATGAGGCTCAGTTACAGCAGATTGACCAGGCCAGTCGAGAGACTGCGCTCTGTATGGCATCAAACTATGCCACCGGGGTAAATCTGTGTTTTAAGCTGGCGGAGCTCGCAGCCTCAGTGCTCAGAGACGAGGTGGATATTGAGATCTCCGAGACCCACCACCGGCACAAGGTCGACGCGCCCTCGGGTACTGCCCTTTCACTGGGCGATGCCGTGGCCGATGCCCTGGGTCGCGACCTGCGTGAGGTCGCAGTCTATGGCCGCGAGGGTCAGATCGGGGCTCGCGACCGTCAGACCATTGGCTTTGCCACCCAGAGGGCCGGTGATGTGGTGGGAGATCACACAGTGCTGTTCGCCGCAGAGGGTGAGCGGGTAGAGATCACCCATAAGGCCTCCAGTCGCATGGCCTTTGCTCGTGGTGCTGTGCGCGCCGCCCGCTGGTTGCATAGCAAGCAGACCGGCCTCTACAGTATGCAGGATGTGTTGGATTTAAATTTTCCCAAATTTAATCCTATCAAGGATAGACAAAACAGCTAAGCTTGCCTTAATATATGCTCTCAGAACTGCTCGCTGCGAGCAGCCCTGACTGGAGTAGTTGCAATACTAAATATTTCTAAAAGAACGAGATGAGACAGCTGGTTTCATCTCGTTTTTTCGCAAATGCCCCACAGGTTTTTCGTATTTATCTTGAGATCACTGCACGGATAGGGATTTTTCCAACCGAGGTAGATTGCGCCATCATAAAATGTGGCCACTACCTAGAGGGCAAACTCACAGCAGCGGCGATCCATCAATTTGGTCAGTAAGCGTTTTGGAGGTTATGTGAAGTCCCAAGCAACTCGGGAAGCCGTGCTCGCACTTGCAGATGGCACTATTTTTAGGGGGACTGCCATCGGCGCTGATGGCCAGTCGGTAGGCGAGGTTGTATTTAATACTGCACTCACCGGATACCAGGAAATTCTTACCGATCCCTCCTACGCCCAACAGATCGTAACCCTCACCTATCCCCATATAGGCAATGTGGGCGTCAACAGCGAGGATCGAGAATCGGATCGCATCTGGGCCGCCGGTCTGGTAATTCGCGATCTGCCGCTATTGGCCTCAAACTTTCGCAGTGAGCAATCCCTAGATCAGTATCTGAGTGATAGTGGCATTTTCGGTATCACCGATATAGACACCCGCAAGCTGACCAGAATCTTGCGCCAGAGTGGCGCTCAGAATGGCTGTATGATGGCCGGTGATGTGGATGAAAATAGGGCCCTTGAGCTGGCAAGAGAATTCCCCGGACTCAAGGGCATGGATCTGGCCAAACAGGTTACCACGTCTGAGACCTATCCATGGCGAGAGCACAGCTGGACGCTTGGCAGTGGATTTAAAACAGCCGGCGAGCAAAAATACAAAGTGGTGGCCTATGACTATGGGGTGAAGCGCAATATCCTGCGCATGCTGGTAGATCGAGATTGCGAGCTGACCGTGGTGCCCGCACAAACACCGGCCAGTGAGGTTCTGGCGATGCAACCAGATGGCATTTTCCTCTCCAACGGCCCCGGGGATCCAGAGCCCTGTGACTATGCTATAACTGCGATTCAAGAACTTCTGCAAACAGATATACCCCTGTTTGGAATCTGTCTCGGTCATCAATTGCTGGCCCTGGCCTCTGGTGCCCAGACCGAAAAAATGAAGTTTGGCCATCATGGCGCCAATCACCCGGTAGAGGATATTGATAACAATCGAGTGATGATTACCAGTCAAAACCACGGGTTTGCGGTGGTGGAGCAGGGGCTGCCCGATTGTCTGCGAGCCACTCACCGCTCGCTTTTCGATGGTTCCCTGCAGGGGATTCATCGCACAGACAAACCAGCGTTTAGCTTTCAGGGCCACCCAGAGGCCAGTCCGGGACCCCACGATGCGGCCCCGCTATTTGACCACTTTATTGAATTGATGGAGGCCAGACGCTAGGCGTCTGTCACAGTGGAGACCCCATGCCGAAAAGAACCGATATAGACAGCATTCTGATTCTTGGCGCCGGCCCGATTATTATCGGTCAAGCCTGTGAATTTGATTACTCCGGCGCCCAGGCCTGCAAAGCGCTCAGGGAGGAGGGATACCGAGTTATCTTGGTAAATTCCAACCCGGCTACCATTATGACCGATCCAGCCATGGCCGATGCGACCTACATCGAGCCGGTGGAATGGAACACAGTGGCTAAAATTATTGAGACCGAGCGCCCCGATGCCCTGTTGCCCACCATGGGTGGTCAGACAGCCCTCAACTGTGCTCTAGACCTTGTCAAGCATGGTGTGTTGGATAAGTATGGCGTAGAAATGATCGGGGCCAATGCCGATGCCATCGATAAGGCTGAGGATCGCGAGCGCTTCGATAAAGCGATGCGCGCTATAGGCTTGGAGACGCCAAACTCCGGTATCGCCCACAGTATGGAAGAGGCCTATCAGGTAGCCGATCGCTTCGGTTTTCCCTGCATTATCCGCCCGTCCTTCACCATGGGTGGTTCCGGTGGTGGTATTGCCTATAACCGCGAAGAGTTTGAGCAGATCTGCCGTCGCGGTCTGGATCTCTCTCCCACTAATGAGCTGCTGATCGATGAATCCCTGATCGGTTGGAAAGAATATGAGATGGAAGTCGTGCGCGATCGCAGCGACAACTGCATTATTGTCTGCTCCATTGAAAATCTTGACCCCATGGGGATCCACACCGGTGACTCGATCACCGTGGCGCCGGCCCAGACCCTGACCGACAAAGAATATCAGATTATGCGCAACGCCTCGCTGATGGTGCTGCGTGAGATCGGTGTTGAAACCGGCGGCTCCAATGTGCAGTTTGCGGTCAATCCCGAAAATGGGCGCCTAATTGTTATTGAAATGAACCCCAGAGTGTCTCGATCCTCGGCACTGGCCTCGAAAGCCACCGGCTTCCCGATCGCCAAGGTGGCCGCAAAATTGGCGGTGGGCTACACCCTCAATGAACTGCAGAATGAGATCACTGGGGGAGCCACACCGGCCTCTTTCGAACCCAGTATTGATTATGTGGTCACTAAAATCCCGCGCTTTGCCTTTGAAAAATTCAATCAGGCGGATCAGAAACTCACGACCCAGATGAAGTCTGTGGGCGAGGTGATGGCCATCGGCCGCACCTTCCAGGAGTCGGTGCAAAAGGCGCTGCGCGGTCTCGAAGTGGGAGCCTCGGGTTTTGATCCCCTGCTGGATCTGGACAGTGCGTCGTCAAAGACGGTACTTGGCAACCAGTTGGCGGAAGCCGGCCCGGATCGTATCTGGTATTTGGCTGACGGCTTTAGAAGCGGCATCAGTCTGGATGAGATGTTTGCCATTACCAAAATAGACCCCTGGTTTTTGGTGCAGATTGAGGACTTGGTTCGAGAGGAGCTAGCGCTGCAGGGAGCTGATCTCAAAGACCTCGACAAGGCCTCGTTATACAGATTAAAGCGAAAAGGCTTCTCCGATAAGCGACTGGGAGATATTCTCGGCTGTGGCGAGCAGCCAGTGCGCGAGTTGCGTCACAAACTGCAACTGCACCCGGTCTATAAGCGTGTCGATACCTGTGCCGCAGAATTTTCCACCGATACCGCCTATATGTACTCCACCTATGAACAGGAGTGCGAGGCGCGTCCCAGCGATCGCGATAAGATTCTGGTTCTGGGCGGCGGTCCCAACCGCATTGGTCAGGGCATTGAGTTTGACTATTGCTGTGTGCACGCCGCACTGGCGATGCGTGAAGATGGCTATGAAACCATTATGGTCAACTGCAACCCCGAGACAGTATCCACCGACTACGATACCTCCGATCGTCTGTTTTTTGAGCCAGTCACCCTAGAGGATGTGCTGGAGATTGTGCGCCTAGAGAAACCCAAAGGGGTGATTGTACAGTTCGGCGGTCAGACGCCACTCAAATTGGCGCGGGCCCTTGAGGCTCAGGGTGTACCCATCGTGGGCACCACCCCAGATGCCATCGACAGAGCTGAAGATCGCGAGCGCTTCCAGCAGATGATTGGCAAGCTGGGCCTGTTGCAGCCCGCCAATTCAACGGCACGCAGCACAGAGGACGCCGTGGCACTGGCCGAACAGATCGGCTATCCGCTGGTGGTGCGACCCTCCTATGTATTGGGCGGTCGAGCCATGGAGATCGTCTACAAAGAGGATGAATTGCGTCACTATATGGGAACCGCCGTCGAGGTCTCTGAGGACTCTCCAGTGCTATTAGATTTCTTCCTGCCCAACGCCATTGAGGTGGATGTGGATGCGGTCAGTGACGGTGAGCAGGTGGTGATCGGCGCCATTATGCAGCATATCGAACAGGCCGGGATTCACTCCGGTGACTCCGCCTGCTCCCTGCCGCCCTACAGTCTCAGCCCCGAGATTCAGGATCAAATGCGCGAGGTGTGCAAGAAGATGGCCCGCGAACTAGGTGTGCGCGGTTTGATGAATGTGCAGTTGGCACTCCAGGACGGTGACATCTATGTAATTGAGGTCAATCCCCGCGCCTCCAGAACCGTGCCCTTTGTCTCCAAGTGCATAGGCACTTCCCTGGCAAAAATTGCCGCTCGTTGTATGGTGGGCCAGAGCCTTGAGTCCCAGGGCTTTACCGAGGAAATTATCCCCAGCTATTTCAGTGTTAAAGAGGCGGTTTTCCCATTTAATAAATTCCCCGGTATAGATCCTATTCTGGGTCCAGAAATGAAATCCACGGGTGAGGTTATGGGCGTGGGAACCACCTTTGCCGAGGCCTATGGCAAGGCGGAACTGGGTGCCAGTGATCAAATACCCACCGGAGGCACTGCATTTATCAGTGTGCGAGAGAGGGATAAAGGCCAGTTGCCCACATTGGCGGCCAACCTCGCTGAATTGGGTTTTAAACTGGTGGCTACCAAAGGCAATGCGAAGATAATTAGCGACGCCGGTATTGCGGTTAAGACGGTCAACAAGGTCCAGGAGGGCAGGCCGCATATCGTGGATATGATCAAAAGTGACAAAATTAACCTAATTGTCAACACCACTGAGGGCCGACAGGCTATCTCCGACTCATCTACAATTCGTTCCAGTGCAGAACAGCATAGAGTTTACTATACTACGACCATGGCCGGTGGCAATGCAGTGTGTGAAGCGCTTAAGTTTGTCGGCGGTATTCAGGTGAGAAATCTGCAAACACTCCATGGAACAGTTGGCTAATGCAAAAAATTCCGATGACAGTAGAGGGCGAGAGCAGTCTGCGGACTGAGCTCGAAAGGCTCAAAAAGCACGATCGCCCGAATGTTATACAGGCCATTGCTGAGGCCCGCGAGCACGGTGATCTCAAAGAGAACGCCGAATACCACGCGGCCCGAGAGCAGCAGGGTTTTATCGAGGGTCGCATTCAGGATATTGAAGGCAAACTGTCCAATGCCCAAGTTATCGATATCACTAAAATTCCCCCGGCCGACCGGGTAATTTTTGGCGCCACAGTGACCATTATTAACACCGATACCGATGAGACAAAGACCTACCGTATTGTCGGTGACGATGAAGCCGACGTAAATAGTGGCAAGATCTCCTACCAGTCGCCCATCGCCAGGGCGCTAATCGGCAAAGAGTTGGGTGAAGTGGTGAATGTTCAGACCCCCAGCGGTGAAGTTGAGTACGAGATCGACGAAGTCCGCTACGCCATTAGCTAGCCCTTTGGCATGCATGTCATAACCTATCAGTAAGCCTCATATCAGCGCCAGCATCGCCTGTGAGTAATCTAAAAGTGAGTCGATCTGAGACTCTGTCGATTGTCTTGGTTTGATTAGCGCTGCTGGGGAGCTTGTTCCTTGCTGTGTCGAACACTAATAATTACCACATGCTGAAGTTCTTCTCTATAGCGAATGATATATTCACCACTACCGAAGGTCAGACTGAGGGTTCGAAAGCCCACTGTGCCGTCCACAGGTGCACCTGCCGTGGGATTATTTTGTAGAATGGTCACACCCTCAAGGATGCGTCTGGCGGCGCGCTGAGCCGCCAAGGGATTTTTTGATTTTATGAAGTTTCTCAATCTAGCGACATCTTGTGATGCGCTGGGTAACCAGATTATTTCACTGGGCATGGCTGCTCTTGCTCTGTACCCCAGGATTCCAACCACTCTGTCATCTGCTCATTATTAACTGATTCACCCGTTTCCTGATATTCTTCCCATCGGGACAGCATCAGCTCATTCTCACGCTGTTTGTGTTCTTCCCTGTCAATATAAAGAGCCAAGGCCTCTTTTGCCAAAAAGCTCTTGGATCGTCGAGTCTTCTTTGCCAGCCTATTTAAACGGTTTTCCAACTGCTCATCTAAACGGACACCTAGCATAAGCCACCTGTTTATGGTTATTGATCATTGTTAAACAATCCTAGCATCTTGCGGATTGATCTTCCACTCTGGCCTTCTCATACAGTTTGATAGAACTAAATTGCCGTTGTAACTTTGGGAGTTGATCTGAGCTAAAGCCCTCGCCCAGCCAGTTAACAGTGATATAACTTTTCTCGAGGTCATCCTCTAGTGCTTCCACACCATTTGCCTGCGAGCACAGGTTATTGAGGTCTCTATTCTTTGGGGATAATTTATTGTATGGACTGCTAACAACAGCGAATAGTCAGTGTTGGAGTATTTAATTTGCTTGGAGCAAGTTCACCAAACAGGGAAATTAATTTTGTGAGAGCAGGAACAGCATTAGGGCTTTTTGCGCGTGCAGACGGTTCTCCGCCTCATCCCAGATCACCGAAATATTTTTGTCTTCCAACAACTCCGCTGAAACTTCCTCACCCCTGTGGGCAGGCAGGCAGTGCATAAACAGGGCATTATCCGCCGCGCCGGACATCAACTGGTGATTGACCTGAAAGCTGGCAAAGTGCTCAAGTCTGGTCTGTTGCTCGGCTTCTTGGCCCATCGAGGCAAATACATCGGTGGTGACCAGATTGGCACCAGAGACAGCCTCCACAGGATCTGTGGTGAGAGCAATGCGATTGCCGGCACTTTCAACCAGTTGTGCGTTTGGTTCATAGCCTGCGGGGCAGGCTATGCGCAACTGGAAATCGAACTGCACTGCGGCATTGATCCACGAGTGGCACATATTGTTGCCATCACCTATCCAGGTTACGATTTTGCCCTGAATAGCACCTCGGTGTTCGACAAAGGTCTGTATATCCGCCAACAGTTGACAGGGGTGGAAGCTATCGGTCAGCGCATTGATCACTGGCACATCAGAGTATTGGGCAAAGCGCTCGATCTTGTCATGTCCAAAGGTTCTAATCATCACCAGATCAGCCATGCGCGAAATAACTCTGGCTGAGTCCTCGATTGGCTCGCCGCGCCCCAGTTGGGTGTCATTGGGAGATAGAAACAGCGCACTGCCACCCAGTTGTGCCATGCCAGCTTCAAAGGAGACCCTGGTTCGGGTGGATGATTTTTCAAATATCATCGCCAGCACCTTGCCGGCAAAAACGGGTTGCTGTGTGCCCGCTCTATGGGCTTTTTTGAGGGCGATAGCAGACTCAACCACCTGATGAAGCTCAGCTGGAGATAAATCTTTTAAGGTGAGAAAATGCCTGACTGCCATAGTGAATAGCCTCTATTTAAAGTCACTGATCAACGGGCTCAGAATATCCACCACCTGATGAGCTTCGTCATCGGTCATAATCATGGGCGGCAGTAATCGAATCACTGAATCCGCGGTGACATTGATAATTAGCCCCCTGTCCATTGCCGCTTTAAACAGCGGTTTGCAGGGCGCTGACAACTCCACACCGATCATACAGCCACGGCCGCGTATCTCTTTAACATGGGGTAGTAAACCCACTCTGCTGTGCAGGCCCTGCATAATAATATCGCCCACTTTGGTAGCTCGTTGATAGAGATTCTCCGTCTCTATTGAAGTCACCACTGCAAGAGCTGCAGCACAGACTAGTGGATTGCCGCCAAAGGTAGAGCCGTGATTGCCCGGTTGCATCAACTCGGCGGTCTCACCGTGGGCCAGGCAGGCACCTATGGGTACACCGTTACCCAGCCCCTTTGCCGTGGTCACCACATCGGGCTGTATACCGCTGTGCTGATAGTAAAAATATTTCCCGGTACGGCCATTGCCAGTCTGCACCTCATCGAGCATCAACAGCCAGCCCCGCTGGTCACAAAATGCACGCAGTTGTTTCAAATAATCCGGATCGGCGACGCGAATACCGCCCTCTCCCTGTAGGGGTTCCACCAGTACAGCGCAGATATTGGGATTGTTCTCAGCAATAACCTCTAACCCCTGAATATCATTAAATGGACCGCGAACAAATCCTCCCACCAGAGGTTCAAAACCAGCCTGTACCTTGCGACTGCCAGAGGCGCTAAGGGTGGTGAGGGTGCGGCCATGGAAAGCATTGTCCATCACCAGGACGGTGGGTAACTTGATGCCTTTTTTATGACCATGCAGCCTAGCTATTTTGATCGCCGCCTCATTGGCCTCGGCCCCAGAATTGCCAAAAAATACATTGGTCATGCCGGAAATGGCACAGAGCTTGTCAGCCAACTGCTGTTGATATGGGATGTTGAAAAAATTAGAACAGTGTAATAATTGATCAGCTTGACCGGCAATTGCCGCTGCTACTGCGGGATGAGAATGCCCCAGTCCGCAAACCGCAATACCCGACAGCGCATCCAGATACTGGTTGCCCTGATTATCCCACAGCCATGCGCCTTCCCCCTTGACCAGAGTCATGGCTTTTTCGCCGTAGGTATTCATTAGCGCTTTAGTCTCCATACTATATTAGCTTCGTCATAGTTTCGTTTGCCAATAGAAAAAGGGCAGCACCGCTGCCCTTAATTTGCGCACATTATAAGTACATTGATTCGCCACTGCAATATACCTTGGTTCCAGTGTTTATCGGTCTCAGCTATAGGTTTAATGACTATTATTGGCTAAATCAGATACCCACAATAGGTTAAAAACGCTAAAATGTGCGCCAATCGTTGCTATCAATCAAAGGTAAGATTTAATGGATATTATGGAAACAATTCGCGATCAAGTGGAAAATAATGCAGTGCTTTTATATATGAAAGGCTCCCCCAACCAACCTCAGTGCGGGTTTTCCGCGCGCACTGTGCAGGCATTGATGGGCTGTGGGCACCGCTTTGCCTATGTGGATGTGTTGTCCAATCCAGAGATTCGCACCAACTTGCCCACCTATGCCAACTGGCCAACCTTTCCCCAGCTCTGGGTTAATGGCGAGTTGATCGGTGGTTGCGATATTGTCACTGAGATGCACGAGAAAGGGGAGCTAAAAGAACTTATTGATGAAGCTATTGGTGACGGAGCGCAGTAGTTCATGTCGGGGTTTAACTAGCTTAAGCATCCCCGCCACATTATCTAAATAAGTCTCATCTCAGCCCTGTCACTTCAGGGCTCTGGCCAGTCGGCGATCTCTCTTATGGGTTACAGGGAAATCATCGCGCTCGTAGTTCGAGTTATTTAGTAGCCTCCGCAAAGTAAAATTTGCGCCACAGTCGCAGACCGAAAGCCAGAGATAGAATCCACACAAACAGCTCTATCCAATTGGGGTTGCTGTTGTAGCCTAAAAAGCCCTTTAGAAATACACCGATATGGCCCTTGTCATGCAGCAGGTGCGTGTACTGCTGTTTGCCGTTTAGATTGTAGGAATAAAAAGCTGGATTGTCCGATGGTCCCAGCACTTTCACTGGTTCAAGAATACTGTAGGGCCGCGCAATATCCTGTTTTGACTCCAAACCTATGACTTGCAAATGATCGCCTTTAACCAAGAATTCCTCTATTTCATGGGTGCCATAGGTCATCATTCCAGTGGCAAAAATAACCAGCAGCAGGCTAGTGGCTCTAAAAAATGACTTGAGTTGGATGCGTCTGCCCTGGACGACGATGCCATAGCCAATAGCTACTGCCAGAACTAACCCGGCAATAAACCCTGTGTAGGAAAAGGAATCGGTCATCGAAAAACTGCCCATCAAGAAAATGGCGGTTTCAAACCCTTCTCTAAAGATAGCGAAAAACACGATGAGGAAGATACCCCAGCCAGCATTTTCTACCGCCTGGTTGGTCTCTTCCTTTAACGCGGCTGTGGCGCCTACCTGTTTCGACAGCCAGAATATGACATACCAAATTAGACCGGCAGTTGCGATCATGGCAACACCCTCAAAAAGCGCTTCGATAGAGGCATTACCGATTGAGCTTTTAACCCGCACTAGCAGGATGCCAGCCGCAATGCTGGCAATAATGGCGCACGCCATGCCCATCCATAATTGACGAATCTCTCTTTTTAATTCCTGCTTGACCAAGAGGGTAAAAATAATTCCGACAATTAGCGAGGCCTCGAGACCCTCGCGAAACATAATAATAAATTCATTCATATCTGATATTGCTCACAATCGGTCTGATGACAACTTAGAAGCTGTGTTTTAAGTGGCTGTACAGCGCATAGTATAGCTTAATTGCCTACGCAAATGCAAATAATTCTCATTAGCGATAAGGCTATAAAAAGTGTGTCAGCTATTGGTTTCTCTGAGTTCTTACCCAACTTCCCGCCATTTTCTGATGAGATTTTGTAAGAAATTAGTTGCAAATATAAATGATAATCATTATTATTTACACAACATTTAGACCATTTATCACTCCAGGAAAAATTCATGAGGTTGTCAGTATTTTTAAAGGGCATGACTTTAACAGGCCTTTTACTTTCCAATAGCGTATTAACACAGGCACTAGATATTGAGGAGGTTGTTGTTAAAGGCAAAGTCCTCCAAGCGGATCAAATTAATGCACTCAAGGTGCCAACCCCAATTCTGGATGTTCCACAATCCCTATCGATTATTACTGTCGAGGATATTCGCAAACAGGGCATGAGTGAGATTGGCGATATCATTCGATACACCCCGGGTGTTAACACATCTCAGGGCGAGGGTCACCGTGATGCAGTTGTATTCAGGGGTGTTAGATCCACTGCTGACTTTTTCCAAGATGGTGTGCGAGATGATGTGCAGTATTATCGCGCTCTATATAACGTCGAGCAGGTGGAAGTTCTCAGGGGACCTAATGCGCTTTTATTTGGAAGAGGGGGAACAGGTGGCGCTATCAACAGGGTTTCTAAGAAAGCCATGATGGGTACCGATTCCAAGGCAGTTGATGCGGTGTTCGACACATTTGGTGCGGTGGACCTAGCTGCAGATATAAATCTCAGCCTGAGTGATAATCTGGCTTTGCGTTTAAATGTGCACAGTGACTCTCTTGAAAATCACCGGGATTTTTATAATGGCGATAGACTGGGTGTAAACCCGACACTCAAAATGCAGTTAAGTCCAGATACTGTACTAGATCTGTCCTATGAATATCTGGATCATGAACGATTTATTGATAGAGGCATTCCAACTGCAGAGGGGGCACCTGTAGAAGCGCTTAAAGATACAGTTTTTGGTGATGCAGATGGCAATATCAACCAAGTTGAAGCATCGATTTTTCGTGCTGCTGTCAGCCACATATTCTCGGACTCGATGAAGGGAAATCTGTCAGTAACTTCAAATAGTTTTGAAAAAATGTATCAAAATACTTATGCAAATAACTATTATGCTGACACTAACACCGTGCAAATGGATGGTTACCATGATCCCACAGAGAGAGATAATCTGATTGTTTCAGGAAATCTGGTGGGTGAAGCTGAACTTGGAAGTACTACCCATACCTTGCTTATAGGTTTTGAGGCTATTGACACAGATAGCAGTAATCAGCGCTATAACACTTACTGGACGACCAATGATTGCTCAGATAGCAATTATGATCGTGAAGTGTTTAACGTTGCAGATACGATTAATTTTTCTGTCAATGCCGATGGTGTCGCTACTTCGCTTGAATACACAAACCCCTGTGCGCTTAAATCCAGTACTCAGACCCATATCAGTGTTCAATCATTTTATATTCAAGATCAGATCGACCTTACCGATAACTTAATTGTTGTATTGGGAGGTCGTTACGACAGCTTTGATGTGAGAGTTGACGACGTTAAAAATAACAGTACAGCCTCTCGTAAAGACGGTGAATTTTCCCCGAGAATGGGCTTAATTTTCAAACCCACAAATAATACATCGGTCTACTACAGCTACAGTGAAAGTTTTTCGCCAAGGTCAGGCGAGCAGTACAAAAAGCTCACCAGTGAAGTGGCGAATCTCCGACCTGATTATTTTGAGAGCAGTGAATTGGGTTTTAAAGTGGACCTGAGTAATAATCTCAGTCTCTCAGCAGCCTATTTTGACAGCCAGTCTAAGCGTGCCGGCTACGATGGTTCGAGTTCCAAGTACATCACTGAAAGAGGCCTCTCTGTTGAGGGTGTGGAGTTGGAACTCAAGGGCCAAATCGGCGACAACCTCAACCTAATGCTTGGCTATAGCAATATGGATGGGGAGACCTCCAGTGGCGGCATACCCAGAGAAATCCCCGAATCGACCTTTTCTTTGTGGGCAGCTTATCCTGTCAACCCCAAGCTCAGCTGGGCTCTGGGTGTTATGCACCAGGGTGAATCAGCAATAATTGACGATAATCCAACCCTTCTACTACCTGCTTACACAAGAGTTGATGGGGCGATTTACTATGCCATCTCAGAGGACTTTAAACTTCAGTTGAATGTTGAAAATCTCAGTGATGAGCTGTACTTCCCCCACTCCCATAGTACTCATCAGGTTACGGTTGGAGAGGGAAGAAATTTTAAGGTTTCCCTAAGTAGAATTTTCTAACGATTGCCCCAGCTGCGATTTCGACTAAAAAGGGCGACACTGTCGCCCTTTTTGGTCTGGATAGGCGTTTAAATCTTACTCAACCCGTTATATTTGACCTATAAATTATCCCCAGGTCTGCTGATTGAGCAATGGGAGTTGCCCCACAAGCGAAGCGATTTTTTAAACAGGTTTTCTACGACCCTGCCACGGCCCCTTGATATCCTCTCGAATTATCTGGTATTCCCCCATTTTGCGGTCGTGCAAGAATTGGTCTAGAACCATTTGTACAACTGGAAAAGCCAGTTGATCCCAGGGTATATCCGCTTCGTCAAATAGTTTTACTTCGGTGGACTCGCTGCTGGGACCAAAGTTGGGCTCGGCCAGTTCGGCTCTGTAGAAAACATAGACCTGATTGATGCGGGGGATATCGTAGAGAGCGTAGAGTGATGGGTTGATCACCTCGGCGTTGGCTTCCTCGTAACACTCCCGCAGAGCGCCATCAAGTGTCGACTCACCGTTTTCGAGAAACCCTGCAGGCAGTGTCCAGTAGCCATGGCGGGGTTCTATGGCCCTTTTGCAAAGTAAGATCTGTTGTCGGTAAGTCGGTAATACGCCGACAATAACGCGCGGATTTTGATAGTGAATTTCGCCGCAGTTACCACATACGAAACGTTCTCTGTTGTCTCCGGCGGGTATTGTTTTGGCGACCTTATGGCCACAGTGGGAGCAGAACTTCATATTTTAACTCTGATTTTAACGCCGACTGATAATAAACCCGCGTATAATGCATCAATGTTAGATGCAATCATAGAACAGCTACAAAAATTTCCCATATCGTCGGTTAGTCCCAGTTCGGATCACCAGATGGCCGCGGCTGTGATGCTTGTTCTCCATGGCGATAGAAGTAATCCACTTTTAGTGCTCACAGAGCGTGCAGCATATATGAAAAGTCATCCGGGGGAGGTGGCTTTCCCCGGCGGCATGTGGGACCCAAATGATGGCGATCTGTTAACCACCGCTCTGCGCGAGACTGAGGAGGAGATAGGCTTGTCCGCAGACCGTATCAAGCCAATTGCGATGTTGCCAAGCGCCTCGCCCAGAATGCGGAATTTGATGGTAAGACCATTTGTTGGCATAGCTGAGGGCTCGCTGGCTTTTACCCCGCAACCCTCGGAAATTGCCTCCATTTTTAATTTGCCTATCGCCCGACTGACAGATGACCAGCACTACCAATACTTTACAGTTGGCGAGGGTAAGGATGCCGTGAGCCTACCTTTTTTTGCCTATCAGGATTACAGGATTTGGGGGTTTACCCTCAAAGTTTTGGTAGATATGCTCGAAGCCACGCTGGGGGTTCAGATCAAACTGCGCTACCCAGATGAGGCGCAACTAGAAAAGCTTAGACAGAGAGAAAAGTAATGATCTATCAGTTGGGGAATGACAGTCCGCAAATAGATAATTCGGTTTTTGTTGCCGAAAGCGCTGATATTATAGGTCGGGTAGTGATCAAAGAGCATGCCAGCGTGTGGTTTAATGCGGTGATTCGCGGAGACTGTGATCTGATCGAAATCGGTGCCCGCAGTAATATTCAAGACGGTGCGGTGTTGCACTGTGATCCCGGACAGCCACTTAAAATTGGTGAAGATGTAACCGTTGGTCATCAGGCAATGATTCACTGCCGTGAGATAGGTGATCGCACCCTGGTGGGCATCAATGCGGTTATTCTCGATGGAGCGGTAGTGGGCAGTGACTGTATTATCGGTGCCAATAGTTTGGTTAAGGCGGGCGATGTTATACCCAGTGGCTCTCTGGTGGTTGGATCACCGGCCAAAGTGGTGCGGGAGTTGGATGACAAAGCCAAAGCCATTTTACTTGGCTCGGCAACGCATTATGCTGAAAAAGGTCAAAAGATGGCCACTGATCTGGTGGTTCTGAAACGGTGAATGATTCGATAGTAAAGTCTCCCTGCATTTCTCTCTGTCAACTCGATGACGGTGGAGTCTGTGAGGGCTGCTATCGAACTGCAGAGGAGATTAAGCTGTGGTCTTATCTGAGCGATACACAGCGCAATCAGGTGCTCTCCCGATGTGCTGATCGGGCAACTAAGCTTGATATAAGCTGAGATCCGTGGAATTTTTGAAATTAGGAATCGCCTGTCGACGCAACCGGATTTAGGCTTTTCACCGATACAGTTTTGATTTTAGTTTCATTAATTTCCACAGTCTCAAAACGGTACTGGCTGGTTGCAAAGCTGACATTGGCGTCCGGTATGCTCTCAAGCTGTTCGAGCACTAGCCCATTCATGGTTTTTGGACCATCCAGAGGGAGATCCCATCCGGTTGCCTTGTTGATTTCCCTAATGGTCGCGGTGCCATCAATTCTGTAACTGCCATCTCCATTGGCACGAATTTCCTCAGTTTTGTCCGCCGTGTTAGTTGTGAAGTCACCGACAATTTCCTCGAGTATATCCTCGAGGGTGACTAACCCCTGGACCTCGCCATACTCATCAACCACTACCGCGAAACGGCTGCGCATTTTTTTGAAGTTTATCAACTGAGTGGTCAGTTTAGTGGTTTCAGGTATAAAGTAGGCCTCGTCACTAAAGCGTTTAATGGCATTATGGGTAGCCTGTTCTGAGCGCAACAGATGATTGGCTTTGCGAACATGGAAGATGCCGATAATATTATTGATGTCGCCCTTAAAAACCGGTTGTCTGGTATATTCGCAGGACAGTATTTGCTCCATCAGCACATCAATACCATCTTCCAAGTTGAGCCCTGTGACCTCGTTGCGGGGGATCATAATGTCCTCCACAGTCATGTTATCTAGATCGAGTATTGCTCTCAACATACCCTGATTACTGTCGGAGAGCTTGTGTCCAGATATGTCTACCAGTGATTTTAACTCCTCGCTATCCAGGCTATCGTCACGGTTTTTGCGCGGATCAAAGCCAAGCATGACAATAAAGGTATTGGTCAATTTGTTGATCGACCAGACTAGAGGATTGAGCAGCTGCAGTAGGGGTTTAAGGATATGGCTGGCTTTAAAGGCAAACCACTCGGGATTTTGAGCGGCGATAGTTTTCGGCGTTACCTCGGAGAATATCAGTACGGTTATGGTCAGCGATGCTGTTGCCACCCAAGGTGCTGCGGTTTCACCCACATAGTAGATGGCCAACATATTGGCGATAATAGCGGCGAGAATATTAACCGCGTTATTGCCGATAAGAATTAGCCCGATTAGGCGATCCGGCATATTCAATAGCTTTGCAGCCCGCCGTGCACCGGCGCTCTTTCTGCGTTGATGCCTGAGTCTATAGGGATTTAGAGACATCATACTGGTCTCTGAACCAGAGAAAAATGCGGATAAGATAAGCAAAAAGAATAGTGCCAGCCAGAGAATTAGCGGGTTAGAACCGTCCAAGAAAAACTTGCCTCTAAAATTAGCGATCGGTATGTTGAATGAGATTGTTTAATTTGGCAACAGACTTTTTTATCTGAGAAAAAATTCGATAACAACTTTGCTGCCAATATAGCCCAGCAGGATGGCTAAAAAACCCATCCAAGTCCAGTTAATGGCTCTTTTCCCGCGCCAGCCATAGTAGTACCTGCCAAACAGGAGTACCGCGTATACCACCCATGCAAGTAGGCTAAACGCCACTTTGTGAGCCAGTTGCTGAGCCAATAAATTCTCGTATACCAAAAAGCCGCTTATCAGTGATAGCGTTAAAAGTACCTGTCCCAGCCAGATCGCCTTAAACAGCAGTGACTCCATGGTTTCAAGGGCGGGCAGTGCGCGCATAAGCGCATTTTGGTGTTTATGTTTGAGCTGCCAGTTTTGATAGCCACACAGCAGCGCTTGCGTGGCAGCTATAGCTAGGAAACTGTAGGCCAGTACCGACAGTAGAATATGTGTCTGCAGGCCCGAGGACAACATAATGGGGGAGCTGGATTTAGTATCTGTAAGTGCGGTAATTAGGATTGCTAAAGTGATTGGAAAAAGGGCCAAGTAGAGATTGTGTACGGGCCTATTGATGCCGCTTACCCAAACCAGCATGTTGGTTACTAGCGCCAAAAGCGTCAGTACTTTAAACAGCCCAAGATCCAATCCGTCATCGACAAATATTAGACCCCAAGTGGTGAGGCCGTGCAGTGCGATGGCGGCGGCGGCAATCACCTGTAATATGCGGGTCTTTGCAGGCTGTGGATCGCACAGTTTCACCGCTTGGTACAGCCAGCCTATCAGGTAGAGTCCGGCGGCCCCTGAGCCCAGTAGAGGATCGATCATAATTCAGTCCGAATGAGTTACATCCTTAGTTTGTCATATTCAGTTTATCAGGTGAAGAGACTAGACTAAATGCTGATATAATGTTGAGCTGAGTTTACCCATTTGGAATCACAAAAGATGGCACTGTTTGAAAATCTATCTGAGCGTCTCTCCCAGACGATAAAAAAGGTCTCCGGAAAAGCTAGCCTCAGCGAGGCCAATGTTCAAGAGACCCTGCGCGAGGTTCGCATGGCGCTGCTGGAGGCCGATGTAGCGCTTCCGGTAGTGAAAGATTTTATTGATTTGATTAAACAGCGCGCGCTGGGGCGCGAAGTCAGCAGCAGTCTCAACCCCGGCCAGCAGTTTCTAAAAATTGTTCAGGCTGAGCTCGAGCGGGTGATGGGAGAGGAGAATCAAACCCTCAACCTCAATGCGCAACCGCCGGCGGTGATCCTTATGGCGGGTCTTCAGGGCGCTGGTAAAACCACCTCTGTAGCCAAGTTATCGCGCTATCTCCGCGAGCGTGAGAAGAAGAAAGTTATGGTGGTATCGGCAGATATTTACCGACCCGCAGCCATTGAGCAGCTGCGCACATTGGCAGCAGAGGTGGAAGCTGAATTTTTCCCCAGTCAGTCAGATCAGAGCCCCACCGCTATTGTCAAAAGCGCGATTGCTGCGGCTAAAACGCAATTTATCGATGTGTTAATTGTGGATACCGCGGGACGGTTGGCTGTGGACGAGGCAATGATGGCCGAGATTAAACAGATTCATCAGGTTGCCAACCCTGTGGAGACGCTGTTTGTGGTCGATGCCATGCTCGGCCAAGATTCGGTCAATACCGCCAAGGCATTTGATCAGGCACTGCCATTAACCGGGGTAATCCTCACCAAGGCCGATGGCGATGCTCGCGGTGGTGCAGCGCTCTCGGTGCGCCATGTGACTGGCAAGCCGATTAAATTTCTCGGCGTGGGTGAAAAAACCGATGCCCTCGAACCATTTCATCCCCAGCGGATTGCCTCGCGAATACTGGGTATGGGCGATGTCCTCAGTCTGATTGAGGATGTCGAGCGCAAAGTCGACAAGAAGAAGGCCGAGAAACTCGCCGCCAAGGTAGTAAAGGGCAAGCGCTTTGATTTGGAAGATCTCCGCGAGCAGTTGCAGCAGATGAAGCAGTTGGGCGGCATGGAGGGCCTGATGGACAAATTGCCGGGCATGGGCAACATGGCGCAGATGGCCCAGCAGACAGATGCCACCAGCCAGTTCAGCAAGATGGGATATATTATTGACTCTATGACGCCAAAAGAGCGCGCCAACACAGATATTCTCAATGGTTCACGCAAAAGGCGTATTACGGCGGGTTCGGGTACCAGTATTCAGGATTTAAACCGCCTGTTAAAGCAGCATAAACAGATGGCTAAGATGATGAAAAAAATGAAAGGCAAAGGCATGCAAAATATGATGCGCGGCATGGGGAATATGCTGCCCCCAGGTGGGTTTCCTCGGTTGTAAGAAGCCCCACCGCTAGCAATGTTTCAGTAAAGCACTTAATGCTTCCACAAAGAGGTTTTCTTTCGCCTGCAATTGGCGTAAGATACCGCGCCTTTTAGGCGGTCAAGCCAAGTGAGACAAGAATCTGGCGTTGGCAGCCGATTAAACTAGTAATACTGGGCGGTAGACGCCACAAGACAAGGTATCAGTAGATGGTAACAATTAGATTGGCTCGAGGTGGTTCAAAGAAACGCCCTTTCTACCACATCACAGTGTCTGACTCTCGCAAGGCGAGAGATGCGCGTTACATTGAACGCATTGGATTTTTCAATCCTATTGCTCGCGGCGCTGAAGAGCGCTTGCGCGTCGACTTAGATCGGGCGAGCTACTGGCAAGGCCAAGGCGCTCAGGTAAGTGAGCGAGTATCTGCACTGCTTAAAGAGGCTGCCAAACAAGCAGCTTAATAGGCGATATAGCGGGTGGGCAATAAGGAAATTATTGCAGAGAAGCTGATAGTCGGACGAATTACCACGGTTTACGGGGTGTACGGCTGGGTCAAGGTGCGCTCCTACACCGAGCGACCTGAGGCAATTTTTTCCTATCAGCCATGGTTTATTGAAACCGATAACTTTGCGCAGTCCATTGAGGTAGACGCCTGGAAGCCACATGCAGATGGGTTAGTGGCTCATTTGAAAGGCATTGATGATAGGGATGTTGCCCGCGACTGGTGCAACAGCAATATTAAGATAGCTTCAGCTGTGCTACCGCAATTGAATGACAGGGATTTTTATTGGCACCAGCTACAAAATTTGGTGGTATACAGTTGCTTCGACAAACCTGACAAGCGATTGGGCGTTGTGGCCTCCATGCTTGAAACCGGTGCCAATGATGTGTTGGTGGTACGTGGTGATGCCGAGAGCATCGATAGGCGGGAGAGGTTGATCCCCTATACAGATAGTCACATTCTCAAAGTAGATCTGCAGATGCATAGGATTGAGGTTGACTGGGATCCCGATTTCTAAGTGGTCCAGTAGTGACTGCGGAGTTCAGCTGTGAAGATAGCATTAATCACTCTGTTTCCAGAGATGTTTAGGGCCCTGACAGATTATGGTATCAGTGGTCGTGCAGTTGCCAGAGGGTTAGTGCAGATTAACTGCTTCAATCCCAGAAGCTATGCGCAGGACCGGCATGCCACTGTAGACCATCGCCCCTACGGTGGCGGTCCGGGAATGGTGCTGATGATCGAACCCTTGCGCAGCGCTATCAAAGCGGCAAAAGACTGGATTGATGCTGAGGCCAAAGTAGTTTATCTGTCGCCTCAGGGCAGGGTTCTCAATCAGGCTGCAGTGGGTGAATTCGCCGCTGCAGAGGCGTTGATTCTAGTTGCGGGACGCTATGAGGGCATAGATGAGCGTCTGATCGAACTAGAGATAGATGAGGAGTGGTCGATTGGCGACTACGTGCTCAGCGGCGGTGAGATCCCCGCTATGGCACTGGCGGATGCGCTGATCAGGCAGCTGCCCGGGGTTTTGGGGCATGAGGACTCAGCAGATCAGGACTCATTTGCGGAAGGTCTTTTGGATTTTCCCCACTATACACGTCCCGATTGCTATCAGGGACTGCCGGTGCCAGAGATACTGCTATCGGGGAACCACGAAGGAATTAGACGCTGGCGGTTAAAGCAATCTCTGCATAGAACCGCTCAGAGAAGACCAGATTTACTGGATCGGCTGCAGCTCGACAATGAGCAGGCAGCTCTGCTCAAGGAATTGAGTGATGCACCGGCTGACGATGGCAAAAATTAGTTCATCCTCTCTGCACGGCGCTCTAAAGCAGGTGGCCTGCCACCAACCAATGAGAATTGAGGAGCAAAAAATGAGTAATAAGACACCTATTATTGCCGCTCTTGAGAAAGAGCAAATGAATAAACAAATTCCCGATTTTGGCCCGGGTGATACTGTTGTGGTCAAGGTCAAAGTCAAGGAGGGCAACCGCGAGCGGCTCCAAGCTTTTGAGGGTGTAGTATTGGCTAAGCGCAACCGCCAACTGAACTCATCCTTTACCGTGCGTAAAATTTCCAATGGTATTGGCGTCGAGCGCACCTTTCAGACCTACAGTCCACTGGTTGACAGTATTGATGTCAAGCGACGCGGCGCTGTGCGTCGAGCCAAGCTCTACTATCTGCGGGAGCGCTCTGGAAGGTCTGCGCGAATTAAGGAAAAATTATCCAGCTAAAAAGTGTGATAGCTTGAGGTTGTCACTGGACGGGCCTCAACAGGTCCGTTCAGCATCCCAAACTGTGAATAGATGCAAGCTTAGTTTAGTCACAATGCAGTCAGGCCGCGAACACCTGTAAGCCTAGCCATGTAATTTTGAGCTTTGGGGATGCGTTAGGCTCTTGATTTTGTTATGCTAATGTGAATTAAACCTAAATAATCGATGGCCTATGGTTAAATACATGGCTCTTGGTCTCTAGGATGGAGGCGTTTAACAGATGGATTTAAAGCATATCTTGATCATCGATGATCATGCCTTTGTGTGTGAGGGGCTCAAGGCAACGCTAACCGAGCGCTACGATAATATTCCCATTACTACGACGGATCACAGTGACAAGGCGCTGTCCATATTATCTGCTGAGCCGGTCAGTTTGGTCATCCTAGATTTGTTTATGCCGGGGGGTTCCGGTGGATTTAGTTTTATTTCTCAGTTGCGGGAAACCTATCCCAAACTGCCCCTCATCGTGCTCTCCGCTTCAGAGAACTCAACCCATATCAGAAAGTGCTTAGAGTTGGGAGTGAAGGCTTTTGTGACTAAATCGGCCCCCAAGGAAGCCCTGTTTGATGCAATCTCCAAGGCTATCAGCGGCCAGCAGTACATCCCCAAATATTTGATTGAATCAATACCCGAAGTTGCCAAAGTGGTAGATGAGGTGGACTCTGGAGCGAATGTAGAAATTATTTCAGATCTGATCACCAGTCGACAGATGGATATTTTGCGCTGTATTAGTCGGGGCTATTCGAATAAGCATATCGCCAGAGAGCTGGAGCTCTCAGAGAATACGGTTAAGGTTCATGTCAGTGCAATGCTCAGAGCGCTGGGCTTGAGGAACCGCACTCAGGCGGGAATTTTGGGGCAAAAACTGGGATTGCTGAATGAATAAAACAGTGTTGTCCCGAAGATTGTCATAGGGGTTGTTTGAATTTTTATTAATGCTAGGCAGTGACAGCAATAGACCCTAGGATTGGGTGAGGGGAAATTTCATAATCATCACTGTCGCAAATGAGATGATGATGCAATGAAATCGGAAAGAGTTCTCAGTACGATTCATCAAAAACTGCTGCTGATGAGTCTTGTACCATTGGCACTCCTAAGTATGGCGATGGGCTGGTATATGATTTCTGCTCAGAGTGCCGAGCTGTTGGAGAATCTGTACGATAGTGGTCGCACTGCCGCCAGTCAGACCGCCTCCAATGCGGAATTTGCCCTGCAATCTGGTGACCGTGAATTACTTGAGGTGCTCGCTTACTCGGCACTCGAAATTCCCGCCGTAACTGGGGTGTTGTTTGCCAGCTATGAAGATGGTCAATCATTAAATGTCGGCAACATTGATTTCAATCAAATGCCCGACGATTTTGATAGCGGTTCTCCCTTTTACTTGAACAACCACTGGTACTTCTATGCCGATATTCTCGACCAGAGTATCCTGGTCGAGATGAATGACAATATCTTTGATCCCCAACCTGTCCCGGTTGGTTGGGTTCTATTGCAACTGACTGATAAATATCTCTCAGAAAACCGATACAAGGCTGTTGTCACAACCTTAGCGGTGATCTTTTTGAGTCTACTGTTGGCGTTCTGGTTGTCGTTGAGAATTGGACGAGCCATTTCAATCCCCCTAAGGAGTCTCACGGGGGTTGTTGAAAAAATGGAGCAGGGCGACTTGGAAACGGTTGCCAGTAAGCAGGAGCTTTATGAATTAGATAAGCTTGCTCTGGGTATTAACAGTCTTGCGAGTAGTGTCCGTGATTCCAAGGTGAGTCTGGAAAATGAGATAGCACAGGCAACATCTCAGTTGCAGGTTACCCTGGTTGATCTAGAGGATGCGATGCGAGCCAAGGATCAGTTCCTCGCGCGCATGAGTCATGAGCTGCGCACGCCATTGACTGCTGTGATGGGATTTACCAATTTACTCTCCAAGGAGGAAGATGAGTCAGAGCGTCGGAAACACTTGCGGATGATTCAGAGATGCTCATTGATACTGCTGACGGTGATCGATGACATACTCGACTTTTCTAAAGCCAATGTGGATGGCATCACTCTCAAGCTAAGCAGTTTCAATTTGGAAACGCTAATTGACGATACCACGACAGTCTTTTCTAAACAGGCAATTGATAAGGGTCTGACTTATGACGTGGTGATTGAGGAGGATGTTCCTCAACAGGTCTATGGTGATCCCGCTCGCCTGGCTCAGATTCTGACTAATCTATTCAATAATGCCATCAAGTTCACCGCTGAGGGTGGAATTTACACCAGAGTAAAATTTGTAGGCCGACAAGATAAATCTTTAACCTTAGAGTTTTCGGTAAAAGACACAGGCAAGGGCATTGCCAAAGAAAAAATTCCCGCACTATTCGAACCATTTATTCAGGAAGATAGTTCCATTAACCGTCGCTTTGGGGGCAGTGGCCTGGGATTGTCAATTGCCAAGAGTTTAGTAGAGGCAATGGACGGCAGTATGGGCATTCACAGTGAGGTGGGTGTGGGTTCCACGGTAACCTTTAGCTGCAGGTTGTCTGAACCGCCAGCAGATACTGCGCGAGAGCGGTTGCAGACAAAGTTTTCCTCAATGTCAGAAGTTCTATCTGGCGTGTCTATTTTGGTGGCTGAAGATAATCCATTTAATCAAGAGTTACTGCTTAAGCTGTTCAAGGGTTATGGCGCTCAGTGTAGGGTTGCGCAGACTGGCTTAGAGGCTATAGAAATGGCTAAAAATCCTGCTATTGATGTGGTGATTATGGATATGCATATGCCTGAGATTGATGGCATAGCCGCTACTGATGCTATCGTAAGACAGTGTGTGGACAGCCCCCCAATTATCGGGTTGACCGCAGATATTGTGGATTCAGAGCGACAAAAAATGATCACAGCTGGCGCGATCAATGTGCTCCTTAAACCGATTGACGAGGTACAGCTGATCAATGCCATCCTCGATATAGTCAGCGAGCAGCGTGAAATGTCAGATGTTGTTGAGGGGGGGCTGTTGGCCTCAGTGTTGCCACCAGCTGAACTAAAAGCAGCTCTTCTCAAAAGTATCAATCAATTGCGAACATCCGTCGGCAGTGAAGAAAAGGCTAATCTGAGAACAAGCCTCCATGATTTGCTAGGTCTGTGTGGTCTGTATGGGATGACAGATCTGCGCGAGTTGGTATTGGATCTAAGCAATACCCATAGCAAATTGAGTACGGAGCAAAATTTGCAAAAAATTGAAAATCTGCGCAAGACGATTGAAACGTCCAGTGCCCTCAAATAACGCTAAGCCGTGGAGAGTTTTTTATCAACTTAAATGTCCCATACGCTAGTAAATAGTACTTTATAATTAGCGCTTCAGAGTAATTTCAATACATTTGTTGTTTTATTAATATACTGATGCATTGTCGGCTTTTAGCAGGATGCTTCTGAAGGGACTCAGAATAGTGCTTCGGTACTAACTAGTAATTACGGCAAACTTTATGTCAGATTAGATACTTTAATCCTGGTAGTTTGCCAAACCAACTCAGGTCAGCCAGACTAATTGGTTTAGATTGCTAGGGCGACAAGGTAGTTGTCTGTCGCTAGGGAAGCGACAGCCGATTTTGCTATGTACCCCCTCATTTCAACCTCGCTCAGGCGAGGTTTTTTTATGCTCAAGGGAAATTCTAGCAGGGTTAAATAAATAATTGCTTTTCTCAGCCACAGATACGTCATAGACTGAGGTCAATACATTATGGATAGCATTAATCAAAAGTGGTTAAAAAGAGACTCAAAATGCCCAATGGGGCCGCCTATTTTAGCTTTTCAAGTTACTCTATTGTCTTAAATAAGCTGATCTCAGGCCGCCAAAATCGTAGGTTTCATGTCAATGGGTAAGTCCAAAGACTTAATCGATGTCTTCGCCGAGCGCGAGGCAGCTAAATACGAAAAACCGATTCCCAGTCGCGAATTTTTAATAGATTACCTTGAACAGAGTATCGGCCCTCTGACCCATAGTGAAATCTGCGCAGGACTGCAAATTGATGACGAAACTCGGGTTGAAGCTATGCGCCGCCGCTTGAAAGCAATGGAGCGAGATGGCCAGTTGGCGATAAATCGTCGGGGAGGCTATGGCACCTTAGATAAAATGCAGCTTATAAAGGGTCGGGTGATAGGGCATGCAGAAGGTTATGGTTTTGTTACCCCCCTGGGTGAAAATGGGCAGGATATCTACCTCTCTAGTATCCAGATGCGCCGGGTTTTTGATGGCGATTTGGTATTGGTGCGGATTGCTGGTTGGGATCGCCGTGGGCGTCCAGAGGGCACACTGGTCGATATTTTGGAACGACATACCTCCCAGTTAGTGGGGCGTTACTTCCACGAGAGCGGAATAAATTTTGTCAGGCCAGATAATCCGCGTATTAGTCAGGATATTTTGATTGTCGAGGAACAGATAGGTGCCGCTGTCCCAGGGCAGATTGTGGTTGTGTATATTGTTGAACCACCGACACGCAGTAGCCTGCCCATTGGTCATATCTCCGAGGTTCTGGGGGAGCATTTAGATCCCGGTATTGAGATAGAGATAGCCATTCGCAATTACGCTATTCCCCACCAGTGGCCAAAAGATGTTGAGTTGGAAGCCAGTGTTATCCCCACTGAGGTCGACACTGTCGAACAGCGAATTGACCTGCGATCTCTGCCATTGATTACCATTGACGGCGAGGACGCTCGGGATTTTGATGATGCAGTTTTCTGTCAGCCGCAGCCGCGGGGCGGCTGGACACTGATTGTCGCCATCGCCGATGTCTCCCACTATGTGGCTATAGGCTCGGCACTGGATAGAGAGGCCTATGAGCGGGGCAATTCAGTTTACTTCCCCAACCATGTGGTGCCGATGTTGCCAGAGAAGCTCTCCAACGGCATCTGTTCACTAAATCCGGCGGAGGACCGTCTTTGTATGGTCTGTGAAATGCAGATTGATGCGCGGGGAAATATCACTGGCTATGAGTTTTATGAGGGCGTTATGCACTCACACAGCCGTATGACCTACACTCAGGTTGCACAAATTATCTCCGAGCGCACCACTGAGAATACATCATCTATTCGTCAGCGATTTTCTCAGATTTTGCCCCAGATCGATGCCTTACAGGATCTCTCGCTGGCACTGCAGCATCGCCGGAGCGAGCGCGGTGCCATAGAGTTTGACAGCCAAGAAACGCGCATTTTGTTTGATGCCCAGCGCAAGATAAATCAGATTATTCCGCTTGAAAGGACAGCGGCTCACCGGTTGATCGAGGAGTGTATGCTGTGTGCCAACCTGTGCTGTGCTCAGCTTTTGGAGAAAACAAAGCTGCCGGCGATCTATAGAATTCACGAGGGTCCGAAGGATGAGCGCCTAGCTGCGGTTCGAGAGTTCTTGGGTGAGCTGGGCATAGGCTTGAGCGGCGGCGATGATCCCCAGCCAGAGGACTATCAGCGTGTTCTCAAGGCGGCGGCTAACCGAGAAGATGCTCAGATTATTCACTCGGTGCTGTTGCGATCCATGAGTCAAGCTGTCTACCAACCGCAAAATCACGGCCATTTCGGGCTGGCTTTTGATACCTATACCCACTTTACTTCACCGATTCGCCGCTACGCTGATTTGCTGGTTCACAGAGCTATTCGCAGTTTGATCAGAAGTTCTAACAAGATACCTCATATCAGGCGTACCGAAGCATACACCGCTGTCGAAGGATCGACAATTTATCCCTACCAGCCTCCACAGTTGGATGAGATTGGCCGGCATATATCCATGACTGAGCGCCGCGCCGATGAGGCCACTAGAGAGGTTATCAGCTGGTTAAAGTGCGAATATCTGATGGACCGCGTGGGTGAGCAGTTCACTGGGGTGATTAATGCGGTGACCGGATTTGGTCTATTCGTTTTACTCGATGATCTATTGGTAGAGGGGTTGATTCATGTTACCGGTCTGCCCAAGGATTACTATTATCATGAGCCCTCCCAGCAGCGGATGGTCGGTGAGCGCAGCGGCAGGGTGTACCGGTTGGGTCAGAAGCTAAGGGTCAAGGTGGTGCAGGTCAATTTGCAGGAGCGCAAGATTGATTTTGACCTGGTTGACAGCGGTGCTGACAAGACCGGCCGGGGGAGATCGCCTCGTAAAACCCAGAGTAAAAGGCGTGGGAGCAATAGCGCCAAGGGTTCAAACTCGAAAGGCAAAAAAAGGGGCAAGAAATCGAATTCCCGTCGCTAGTTCGAAGCCAGTCGTCCGTGAAAAAAGGCCTTTTTTGCCCTAGGCTGTGTCGCACTGCGACTTTTGGTGCTCATGCACCCTGCGTACACTGCGATCCAGCTTCTCGTGCGCTTTTGCTTGGAACAAAAGCCTAGATCAAAAAATTCTCATTTTTAAGGCCCGAACATCTGCGTTGCAGACAATTTTATACCTAAAAATTGCGCTACCCATGATTTTTCAGTAGAAACAGTCCACAGTTATAGTAAATTAGTCAACTAAATCATTGCTCCATGCAATTTTCAGGGTCGACAAGCCATGAGACGGCCACAGCAGTCCCTTTAAACCTAACCCAGCGATTTAAGCTGTGTGGTTAGGTAGCAGCACTTCTAGCAGTTGGCCTATATAGTCAATGAATAGAGTGCCGGTGTTTCTCGAGTAAAATTTCTCATCACTGCTACCCAGCGCCAAGATGCCACACAACTGGTCACCACTGCCCAGGGGCACAGCGACAACAGAGCCCACCGCTGAACTTCTGTCTCCAAACAAAAAGGCAATTTCTGCATCGCTAATAACGCCGCTGAGATTCTGCTTGGCAGCCATCAATGCGCCTATTTCAGCGCTTGCCCTGTCGCGAGTAACTCGGTTGACTGCAGTTGGTCTATCCATCTCAGTAGAACTATCCTCCTCAGTAGCGCTGGCCACCTCGGCGCCATCTATTAAAATAAGACTGTAAAACTCTGTGGAGAAATCATCTCTCAGGCTTTGATCGAGGGCATCAACCAGTGCATTGAGGTCTGTGGCGGCTAGAAGGCTTAAAACCAGTCGATTGGTTTTTTCGAAAAGTACCGCATTATCCTTGGCAGAGGTGATCATTTGATCCACCTTGTCTCCCATCTGTCTGTTGCGGTCACGCATCACACCCACTTGCCGCTCCACCAGAGAGACCGCCTTGCCACTGTGATGGGGGATCTCCAACAGCTCCAAGATATCGGGGTTTTTTTCCAAAAAATCCCTGTGTTGCTGCAGATATTCCCTGACAAATTGCTCTGGAGATTGATCTTTTAGCGGTTGTTCTTCACTCATAGTTTTATTTTTCCATGGAAAACAGTGACCGCGGGACCTGTCATAAAAACTGGATTTGAGTCCCCCTGCCATTCAATAGACAATTCACCACCTGGCAGTGCCACTGCCACCGAGTGATCCACCAGGCCCTGCTGTATGGCGGCCACGGCGGCTGCACAGGCACCGGACCCACAGGCCCGTGTCTCGCCGACACCGCGCTCGAATACCCGCAATTGAATATGCTGTCGATCGTTAATTGCCATAAAGCCGACATTGACGCTCTCTGGAAAGCGTGAATGCTGCTGGAAAACAGCCCCAAGCTTGCCAACGGGTGCGCTTTCAATCTCTGCAACCTGAATCACAGCGTGGGGATTGCCCATGGAGATCGCCGACAGTTGAT
>Ga0213866_10000260_pt1 | contig 43730 bp, 40 predicted proteins | sample PICome_11_FD_160079 | JGI IMG/M metagenome (GOLD analysis project Ga0213866, IMG submission 160079) | Coastal seawater microbial communities near Pivers Island, North Carolina, United States - PICO284 | ecosystem: Environmental > Aquatic > Marine > Coastal | place: USA: North Carolina...
AATTTCTCTCTGATAAATTTCTTTTATTGCTTTTTCCTTTGGAAAAATATCTATATCATGTGTTAAAAAATATTTACATTTATTCTCATATTCTTTAAATCCACAATTTAATAAAAACCCTCTATTGAAATCTTTCCCTTCTTCTTGTTCTATAATAATTATTTTACTATTAGGTAAGTTTTCAATTATTATTGGAGCACATTCATTTATAAATTTTTCTAACTGTTTTGGTCTATTCCTATATGGTATTAAAATTATATTTTCAATCATTATTATTTAAATATAATTTAATTTTCATTTTCAAACATATCTTTTATTAATCCATCTAAATCGTAATTTAATTTCCATCCTAATTTCTCTCTAGCTTTACTGGGATCACCTAATAATAAATCTACTTCACAAGGCCTAAAATATTTTTTATCGATTATTACTAGTATTGTTCCATCTACTTTATTTATTCCACATTCGTTCTCTCCTTCGCCCTCCCATTCAATTTCAATATCTACATACTTAAATGCCTTTTCAATAAATTCTTTAACAGTAGTGGTAACGCCTGTAGCCAATACATAATCATCGGGTTTTTCTTGTTGTAACATTAACCACATTCCTTCAACATAATCTTTTGAATGTCCCCAATCTCTCTTACTGTGTATATTTCCTAATTGTAGAAAAGGTATTTTTCCCTTCATAATATCTTTAACTCCATTTATAATCTTAGCGGTTACAAAATTAGCCCCCCTTCTTGGGCTCTCGTGGTTAAATAAAATTCCGTTACAAGCATACAAACCATAACCTTCTCTGTAATTTTTAACTAAAAAATGACTATAAACTTTGGCACATGCATAAGGGGATTGAGGGTTAAAAGGGGTATTTTCATTTTGAGGAGTCTCTCTTACTTCCCCATACATTTCACTTGTTCCTGCTTGATAAAATTTAATCTTACATTGAATTTCTGATGATAATACTCTAATTGCTTCTAATATTTTTAAAGTGCCAATACCATCTACTAAAGAAGTATATTCAGGTGTTTCAAATGAAATTTTAACATGACTTTGTGCTGCCAAGTTGTAAATTTCTAATACTTCAAAATTAGTGTTTTCCTTTATTATTTTATGTATTATATTGGTAATTGATGAACCATCAGTTAAATCTCCATATTCTAAATGTAATTTACTCCTTATATGATCTATTCTACTGTAACTATAAACTAAAGAAGTTCTACGCACGATTCCATAAACTTTATATGATTTATCTAATAATAATTCTGCTAAATATGAACCATCTTGACCAGTTATTCCAGTAATAAAAGCTATTTTGGACATTAAATAATTATATAAAATTTTATTTAAATATTTTTACCGATTTAATTATAAATAAATTATTCGACTGTCACTACTTTCGCCAGATTCCTAGGCTTATCTGGATTAATTTGCCTCTTCAATGCTAGTTTATAACATATATGTTGTAATACGGTAATAAATAATATTTCTTGTATCTCTTTATTTTCAGGAACAATTATGCATTTAGTTGTCTCTAATTTTAAATTACTTATTTCACTGATGACTAATATATTTGCCTTTCTACTTTCAATTTCTTTATAAACATTCCACATTTTTTCTTCATTTTCCTTATCAATAATTAATATTACTGGAAAATCTGGTATTAAAAGAGCAAATGGACCATGTTTAAGAGCACTCCCCGAATAACCTTCAGCATGAATATAACAAATCTCTTTCATTTTTAAGGCTGTTTCTTTCGCAATATGTTCCATTTTCCCCTTTCCCAATATAAACAAATTCTCTGTGTTCAATAATGATATATGTTTATCATTTATTAAGGAATCTATATTGTTATTTATTGTTCCTACTTGTATGTTGATATTTCTAATATTTTGTATAATGGATTTGTTTAAATTAGCATTATTACATTTTATTGTTTGAAAATACCAAAAGGAAAATAATTTAAAAATAAGCAGACTACTAGTGAATGATTTTGTAGACGCAACAGCAACCTCTCTTCCTGCGTTCATATAAATACCACAGTCCACTTCGCGTGCAATAAGTGAATTTACTACATTAATAACACCCATAGTAATTATATTTGGTTTATCGTTTATTAATTGAATAATTCTGTGTAAATCCTTTGTTTCTCCAGACTGACTACACATAACTAATAGTGTTTTCCCCGATAAAGGAATATCATTAATTTCAAATTCTGCTGCATCAAAACATTGAACATTATTTACAACTGATAATGATTTTAAATATATTCTTCCAATATGACATGCATTCAGACTTGTTCCACATCCCACAAAAATGACATTTACAATTTTGTCTATATATGATTTAATATAATCTAATCCACCTAGTTTTATTTTTGTATTGAATATTCGTCCACCATTATTAAGTGAATTTAACAATGAATCTGATTGGTCCATAATTTCTTTAAGAGTCCAATGTTCATAAGGATCAGGGCTTAAATTATATAAAGTATTTTGTGCTTTAACAGGTTTATATACAATATTGGTTTTTATACCGTGGTCGATAGAAAGAACTACCAAATCATTATTTTCTATTACATAATAATTATTCATTTGGTTTATAAATCCAGAAGCTTCAGATGTAGCTATTATATAATTTTCGTTTTCACCAACTAAAATAGGTGAACCATTGCGAATAATATATACTGATGATGGATTATCAATACATTGAATTACTAATCCATATGTACCCTCTAATCTATTGATTGCCATTTTAATAGCTTCCTCTATTTCTGTTTCAGTTAAATTATAATAATAATCTATTAAATTCACAATAACCTCACTATCTGTATCTGATTTAAATATAAATCCTTTACCTAATAATTCTGTCTTTAAAATTTTATAATTTTCTATTATTCCATTATGTATTAAGTTGAGTTTCCCCGATTGTGATATATGCGGATGAGCATTTTCAGTTGAAACTACACCATGAGTAGCCCATCTGGTATGACCTATACATATATTAGAGGTTAAATCTTGTAATTCATTAGAAAAACTAGTAAAATTGTCTTGACTTTGATCAATACATGCCTTTTTATGTATATAAAATTTATTACTTGTATTAATAAATGATATACCGAATGAATCGTATCCTCTATTCTGTAATTGTCCTAGACTGTCTAGTAGAAGTTTTAGTGAATTATTATTTTTATTTTTACATATAATAGCAGAAATACCACACATATGTTTAATATTAGTAAATTTAGATTTAATTATACTAAACGAAACGAAATGAGTCATTAAAATTTGATGAATCTATTAAATAAGATGGTTTATAAAGACAATTTATTTTTATCATTTCTCTCTGAATTCGGATAATTAGCCTTAAATTTATATAGATCTAAACATTCAATATAATCTATTCTTCTTTTATATCCTGTTTTATATATATCTTCATAACCTTTTACTTCATAAGGAGCTTTATTATTAATTATTAACGGACATCTACTCAAATGAAGAATTAATCCTTCTACATTAAAACCTTGATTTTTAAAAAATAATTCCTTTAATGGGTCATTATTTTTTAATTCCATTATATTTCTCTCGAATTGTTTTAATGTTTTCATTTCATAAATTCCTATATTCATACTTGGATGACCAATTCCTATCGTATTAAAGGGAGTATATTTTTTTAATTTGTTTATAAATTTTAAACCGACCTTACATGTATCATGTAAATACAAAAAACTTTCGTTTTCCTTTATATCTAATATATCACTACATTCTAAAATACTTATAAATGCTGTAAAATCAATAGAATTATGATTAGCCTTAATTATAGTTTGATTTTCTCTCTGCGAAATATGATAAGAAGGTAAATCATAACATCCACCAATAACTATATAAATATTAAAAACTCCTTCCAACAAATTAATACTGTCTAATAATAATTGTAAAGCATTTGAATTATTTATGTGAGAATTAATTAATAAATTAGGTAATTCCATAAATAATTTATTATTTTTATGTTTAAATTATTTAAAAATCATCACTTAATTCAAATACATCTTCCGTTTTTGTTTTTTCAGCCAAAGCATATTCAGAAACACGCTTTTCAAAGAAATTTGTTTTACCTTCAATACTTATCATGTCCATAAAATCAAATGGATTGGATTTATTATATATTTTATCATATCCTAATTGAAGTGATAAGCGATCTGCTACAAATTCTATGTATTGACACATCAAATCTCCATTCATACCAATTAATCTACAAGGAAGTGCTTCACTAATAAATTCTTTTTCTATTTCTACTGCTTCTTTAATTATTTCCATTACTCGAGACTTATTTACCTTTTTATTTAATTTACTATATAATAATACAGCAAATTCAGTATGAAGAGCTTCATCTCTAGAAATTAATTCATTAGAGAATGTCAATCCAGGCATGAGACCCCTCTTTTTTAACCAAAAAATACTACAAAATGCTCCTGAAAAGAATATACCTTCTATGCAAGCAAATGCTATTAATCGAGTAGCAAAAGAACTGCGTTTGTCTTGTATCCATTTTATAGCCCAATCCGCCTTCTTTTTAATACAGGGAAAGTTATCAATTGCTTTAAATAAGGTCATCTTTTCTTCCCTATCTTTAATATAAGTGTCAATGAGCAAACTATACGTTTCACTATGAATATTTTCCATTGCTATTTGGAAACCATAAAAAGCTCTTGCTTCACTTAATTGAACTTCTCCCATAAATCTTGCTGCCAAATTCTCTAAAACTATTCCATCACTTGCCGCAAAAAAAGCTAAAATATGACTTATGAAATATTTTTCTTCATTGGTTAAGCTTTCCCAATGTGAAATATCTTTACTTAAATCTATTTCTTCTGCCCTCCAAAAACAATCTACTTGTTTTTTGTACATCTTCCATATGTCTTGGTCTTGTAATGGAAACATAACATATCTACTATCGTCTTCTTGTAATAAAAGTTCTGTTTGAGATTTTGACATCCTAAATATTATATGTCCAGATTTTTATATCTTTTAAATAATATCATTTATCTACATTATGTAGTGTATTTTTTAAAATAAATTTTAATTATTCATGTAGGAATGTAGTGAAAAATGAGAAAAAGAGAGAAAATAAATAAAAGTATAATAAATATATAAGATGAATTTAGCTTTGAGAGACCAAAAGATATTTCAATTAAAAGCAGAATTAGAAAATAGAAAAAGAATTTTATGTGCAAAGAGGCAACAATTAAAAAGTAATATGAGAGAAAATGATTTATTAAGAGAGGTAGCAAAGGATTATGATAATTATAATAAACATATAATAGATCAAAAAGAGCAACAAATTGTATTTTTAAAAAGATTAAACGATTATATCGAAAATATAAGTGTAGATTTAAAACTGACAGATAATAAATTAAAGGAATCAAAACAAGAACAGAGAGAAATTATGAAAGAAATATCATTTTTAAAAAGTGAAATAAATGATTTAGTAGAAAATAACGAAGTAGATATTAATTCTTCTGATAATATAGATGAGTGAGGTTTCAATAGAAGAAATAAATAATTTATTAAAAGAAAGAGAAAAACAAATGGGAAGAATGGAAGCTACAACAAAGAGTAGTAGAGAGAAATTAAGAAAAATAAATGCAGATTTAGATAAACAACAAAAAATATTAATGGATATAATTACATTACTAACAAAAGACGAGACAGAAATGATGGAAATTGGTGAAAGAATTTCTTACGATAGTGATATTGATATTGAAGAAATATCTGAAAAAATAACAAATGTTCAAAATATAATGCGTAAAATGAAGTATTCTTTAGCCGAATTAATTAGAAAAGGATAATTATATATTTTTTTTATAAATAAAATATATAATGTCAAGTGAAGGTGATGATTACCAAGCAACTTTAAATAAAATGGCAGACCTACAAGATTTAGTCGCTACTGTAGAGACTACATCTAAAGCTCTTACTGCTAATAAGGCAAACTTAATGAAAATTATTTCTGATTGTAATAAACAAGTTCAAGCACTTCAAGGAAATATTGATAAAATTAAAGGACAAGGTGCTCAAGCCAAAGCCCAAGTCAAAGAATTAATTAAGAGTGCTAATGATAGACAACAATCAACTTTGAATAAGTTAAAAGCTAGTATTAATGCCCTGAGTGATACAGCTGCACTAGAAAGTCAATTAAATTTACTTAAAAAAGATATTGACAGTATTGCTGGTGCTATAGATACTGCTGGAGCCGCTGTGGGTAACCCTGCTGCAGATGCCGCCGCAAATAAAGCTAATACCTCAAAACCAGCTACATATATGCCTCCTCCTATGAGAGGATCAACTGTAGGAGGATACACATATGGTAAATCCAGAAGAGGAAAAGGAAAGAGAAGAAGAAGAGGAAAAAATTCTAGAAAAAAAGGAAGACGATAAATAAATAATATTTAAATATTTTAATATGAATAAAATATTTAACCATAAAAACTTTAAAATACTTTTTTATTTTATTATTCAATGTACTTACTTTTTTTCGTTTTATTTAAGTTGGCAATATGGCAAGATAAGAAAAAATGTTTTTTTAATTGATTTAGCTATTAATTTTTTTAATTTATTAGCTACAGCATTATTAATTATATATCATTACCATACTGGAAATATACCGTCGTTTATAATTAAATCTATTCTCTTTATTTTGGTCTTATCTTTTAATACTGATTTATACTTTACGTATATAAAGCAAAAAAATAAACCAATTTATTTTGATAAAATATTTTATCATGAACTTTAAACCTATTTAATTTAGAATTTAATTAATCTCTCGACTTTTTCAGTTTCTCTCTAATAACTAGTTTTTATAAAGTCGTTTGAAGTTTCAAAAAATAAATTTGTTGTTACAAAAATAAAAATCCTTATACAACTCTTTCAAAAATACATAATAGAGAGAAAATAGAGAGATTAATTAAAATTCATTTAAAAAATAAATTCAACTTATTTTTTCTTTAAATTAGTATTTAAATATTATTTTTAACATACTTAAAGACCCAAATTAAATGGAATATTACAAGAATCAGGGTATTTTCCATAAATCTCTCTATGTCTTAAATTAAATATGTTTTTTTTCGCATTTAATCTTTTTTTTCTTATTTCTCTCCATCTTCTTTGAATTAATTTAATCCAATGAGTTTTTATCATTGCTAACTCATAATATCCAACTCTAATAGGTTGGATTATTTGCAGTCCTATTATTTTTTTTTCAAGTAGATTATTAAATATAGGGCCATAATATTCACCAAATAAATTTAAATCTATCATGTTGTTAATTTGGGTATTCATCATCTTTATATATCTTCCTATATACCTATAATTTCCCTTATCAAAGAACTCTTCTATATTTATTGAGGAATCATTAATAAAGTATTTTGATAGTTGTTCTTCATTTGGTATTTCATTATCAGGTATTTGCCCATGAATTTTCCCATTCCATAAATTTACAATTGCTAATTTAAATTTAGAATTAACCATGTTTAATTTACTTTCAGTTTTTAAATATATATTTTTAATCAATTTTTTCTAGTATTACTATATAATGAAATCTAAAATTAAGATGCCAAAAATGGACCAACTTTTAAATGATAAAAATGTTTTATACATCGTTTTTGTCGTAGCCATTTTAAATTTATTAGGATATTTGATCACTAACAATTTGGAAGCTGTTGTTTTCTTTTTAATTGTTGGTTTCTTATCCACCTACTTTAGTAAAAATATGATTATTGTTTTAATTATTTCCATTATTACTACTTCTATTTTTGCTACTACTCGATCTCCTAAAGTAATTTATACTACGAAGGAAGGAATGGGAAACATGAGAGAAGGAAAAAAAAATATTGGTAAATCAATGGATAAAGATGCTGAAAAAGTAGATAAAGATGCCCAAAAAGAAAAGGTAGGACAAGATGCCACCAGTGCTGGTATTAATGCTGGTGCCGAAGCTTCTAAAGAAGGTATGGATGGAATCCAAGGAGAACCACAAAATCAATCAAAAACAAAAGGAAAGGGAAATAGAATTGATTATGCCAATACTTTAGAAAAAGCATATGAAAATTTACAATCCAAAATTGGAGAAGGTGGGGTTGAAGGACTTACTCAACAAACTGCTAGTCTTGTAAATCAACAAAAAGAATTAATGGATAATATTAATAAAATGACTCCTTTTATACAGACTGCTGAAGGTTTCTTAAATAATCTAGATTTATCTGGTTTAGAAAAAATGGGAGGCTTACTATCTAAATTTACAGGTGATAAAAAAGATACATCTTCATAAACACAATAAGTTTTTTAAATTATATAATATTTTCATTTGATATTATATAATATGGCAAAATGTCCTCCTGGTGTTATTTGTTTTGAAAATTTTACATTTGTTTTTGTAATTTTTGCTTTAATTATTATTATTTATTTCATGTATTCGAGACAAAATACTAATGAAATTACTATATCCAGTGAAAAAATTAATACTCCACCTTCTACTGGTTTATTTCCCCGTCCTAGTTATTCTTTTTCTAATGTTCAACAAGATGTTTTACTTAATCCTTATGCCCCACCATTAAGAGATGAAAGAGTCATTCAATCTACTGATATTCGTGGCGGAATCCCAATTAATATTGATACAAGAGCAGTAGATACTAACTATCGACAAATGGGGCTTTTAAAAAGAATGAATGGCCCAGAAATGTTACTTCCATTAATGGGACGCCCCTTATTTGTTGCAAGAGATAAATGGCAATATTACACTATGAGCGATAAAAATAATGCCATTAAATTACCTGTTTCTTTTAAATCTAAAAGTTGCACCAATGAATATGGCTGTGATGAAATTTCTAATGGAGATACTGTTTATGTAGACGGTATTGATGCTGCTTTCCAAGTTACTTTATATGACAATGCCGTAATGAAATATATTCCTTTTGTTTAAAGACTAAAACTTATACTCTGTCCTTTTTTTAAATAATTCTCTTCTTGTATAATTAAATTTGTTCTACATCTTGAAGTACAAAATGCTTTATCTGCATACATAAATTGAGGAACATCTACTTGTCTTGAACAATATCCACATTTAAATTTAGCAAAGATTTCTGTTTTAGATTTAATTAATGGTCTTATTTGTTCTTCTTCCTCATCCATATAATATTTATATGTCTCCTTATATTCAGACATTTCTATTTCTTTCATTATCTCTTCATCATTGTTCAATGAAATTGAATCACTATTTTTATGTTTGAATCTAATTATTTGACTAGGACATAAATATGTTGAAATCCAGTAATAACATGAAAGTAAATATCTGAAAATCATGATTGATTACTTTATTTATATTTATATTTTAATTTCCGTAATAAAAGTAATCAATTTTTTTTAAATTCATTTGTCGAATCATTTGTTGAAGTCTCATTCTAAACAGGAAGTGCTAGTGGTGCTTGTGGAGATGTTTGTGTTGTAGAAAAACCTGATTGTGATGTAGAAGTTGAAGATGTGGTTCCCGATGGTGGTGGTCCAATAGGTTCAGGCGCAGGTAAACCATTGGGTAAAGATGATATCATTTCTGATTCTGTATTTTTCGCATAATCTTTTACAATAACTTGACTTTCTTTTGGAACAAACATGTGAACTGTCACCATTTTAATATCATTAGTATACTGTTTTTCATTTATTTCTAGAGTTATATTTTTATCATCTACAGGAGTAGCTGAAGCCATTGGAACAGTACCAGAAGTTCCAGAAGTACCAGAAGTTCCAGAAGTACCAGAAGTACCAGAAGTTCCAGAAGTATCAGGAATTTTAACATTCACACAATCAAAAATATTTTGAGATTTATCTCTATATTGTCCACAATTTACAAATTTAGTAAATGCCTGTAAATTCATTTCTCCATAACCTCCTTTTTGAATATTTTTTCCACCTCCACTTTGCATTTGTTGATAACTTTTCATTAATGAATTTAATATTTGGGCATTTTTAGACCACTTAGTTTTATCAGTTTCAGTAGATCTAGTCTCCCTAATTTGAGACATAGTTAATGGTTCATCAAATCCTATAACATGTCTCAATAATATAGCATCTTCGTTTGTCTTATTAACTAAAAACATTATTAATTTATTCTGTGATATTTCGTTGTTACTTTGTATAAAATTAAATATTTCTTCTATTTTTTCATTAGAAATTGTATTTGCTCCACTTGTATTTGCTCCGCTTGTATTTGCTCCACTTGTATTTGCTCCACTTGTATTTGCTCCGCTGGTGTTTGCTCCACTGGTGTTTGCTCCACTTGTATTTGCTCCACTTGCTTCTACAGGATACATTTGCTCCATTTTTGGTTTATATATATTTAGTGCGTCAGTAATTTGTGATTCACATCTACTTCCATCTTCATTTTTATCTTTTTCCAAAATTCCTTCATATTGTTTTAATTTTTTTATAGCAGATTCCTTAGTATTTGGAACTAATTCAGGTGCCATTTCACCTTTAAACATATCTCCACAATCTCCTGATGTTGGTGATGGAGCGTTCATCGTATTTTTAAATAAAATATCCTGACCATATTTTTCTTCAAGTTTTTTAATATATATATCTAGTGCCATATTAGCAGCACCAACACAATTAAAATCAGGTTTTCTTTCTTGATCAACTATAAATTCTAGAAATTTACTAAATTTATTTAATGCTTCCTCTTCATTGTCAGGAACTATATTATAATCATAATCACCTTTAAAAAGGCCTTGACAATGTTCCGATATATACTCAGGTTGTTTTCCAAACTTAGTTTCATAATCATTTATATACTTTACCAAAAACTCGATAACCGGTTCAAAATTATCATTACTACAATGTAGTAATATAGAATCTAATTTAGCCAATACTTTCAAAGCTTCTTCTTCTGTGTCTGGTAATTCGGAATTTATTCCATCTACAGAACACGGATATATATTTGGAATACCTGTATTTGACACACTTGCCGGAATACTAGTAGATGAAGATTGAGATTGATTATCAGCTTGAGATTCAGTCTGAGAAGATGAATTGGTCGAAATAATTGGAACTACACTCTGGAAATGCACATTTTTATATTCTATTAAATAAACTATATTATTTCCACATGTTTTATCAATTTCCTCTTGTGAAAGTGGACTTTCGTCTACATCTTTGGTCATATTTACACCATTTCTATTATAAAACCATATATTTTCATTAATCCCTTTTACATTTCCTACATTTCCGCTTTTAAAAAGAGCTAAACATACATCAAACATTCTAGCCATGATTTTTAATTCAGCTTCTTCTCCCCAACTTCCATTTTGAATCCTTTGTGCAGCCTGTAATAAGGCTTTAGGTTCATACAAATCTTCTAATTGTGTTTGATTTTTACATATATAATCAAGTAAAATCGGTCTTAAATTACCCATATAATTACATTTTTTACCACCTTCCACTAATTTTTCTTCAGGTTTCCATCCAGGTATTTTATTCCAATTTCCTATTTGTTTTAATAACATTCCATAAATAAAAGAACTATACATACATTCTCCTTCTGCAGTAGTTTCTACAGCATATAACTCTATATTACCAATTTTTCTAACTAAGTTATTAGGTTTAGCAATAAGAGCTTTAGTAGATTTAGCTTTAATTTTATTAGAAATAGCATTTAAATTTTCACTGTAAATATTAGTATCAGTAATAACATTAATACTCTTACAAAAATCTTCAAATGCCTTTTTCTCTTGAGCTATTTGTTGTTTTCTTACTTCTTCACTAGGAGCTTTATCATTTGACACATTTGACTCTTTACCTGTAATATAAATTAAATCCATTGCTAATGATATTCTTTGTCTTTCATTAAGAGTGCTTGGATCTATGTTGCTTTCCCACACATCTTTTAATTCAACTAAATCATTATTACTAGTGCTAGGATTTTCGCGATAATATGCTTGTAAAAGTGCTAATAAATTACCATGTGCAAGTTGCAAACAGCTCAAATTCTTCTTAGGATTATAATATTTATTTAAAAAATCTATTCTTTCCGCTTGACTAAAACTAGTAAATATATTAACAATATCTTTCTTTTGTTCTTTGGGAATATTTTTGAATTGACAATCTTCATTAGCACCACCAAAATAAATCTTTAAAGTTTTATGTTTTAAATGAGATTTTCTATTATTTTTCTTTTTTGAATTATAAAATTTCTTCTTATTTCTTCTTAAATGCTTCTTTTTTCTTGAATTATCCTTTCTTACTTTAATTTTATTCAATTTTCGTTTTGATAAATTCATTATATAATACTTTAAGAAAAAGTATTATTTAACTTTTATTTTATTAACTTATATTAATATGGCAACTATAACTTGTGAAAACGCTACAGCTCCAATGAATATAAGTAAAGATAAGATTCAAGGTCCTTGTTCATTGTTATGTGATTTTAATCATAATTATGGAACTTATAATCCAAATGTTACTAATAAGTCAAATTATTTATCATTAAACTATTCTAATCCAAGTTCAAAACCACCTGTTATTTATAACGATTTAGGTTATAATGTTTCTGAAATTAGAATTTACCAACCTTCACTTCATAAATATAATGGAACCAATGCTATTGGAGAGATTTTAATAATTCAAGGCGGAAATGGAAAAAATTTAATAACCAGTATACCTATTTCAGAAGGAGGAAAAACTGATAAAGGTTCATCTCAATTAACTACCTTATTACAAGAAGCAGCAATAAGAATTGGTAATGAAAATGAATCAATGACTTTTTCAGGTGGAAATTTTAGTTTAGATAATTTTATTCCTAATAGAGTTCCATATTTTTCTTATACAGGAACATTACCATATAGTCCTTGTAATGGAGAATATGCATATGTCGTTTTTGATTTAAAACATGCGTTAAATATATCTTCTAATATAAAATACCGATTACAGAAAATGATTAAAACAACAACAGTAGACTCTACTATTGGAACAAATTATTTATTTTATAATAAAGATGGTGCCAATTCTAAAGAGAATAATCGTGATCAAATATATATTGATTGTCAACCTGTAAATGAAGAAGGAGAATTATTAATAAATGAATCAAGTGGAGAAGCTAAAACAACAGGTAGTGATAATGATGATGCTTTGGAAAAAATTAAACCATTTATTTATATATTAATAGGTATAGTAGCAGCAATGGGTATAACAAAAGGAGTAAGCTATTTATTTAAGAAAATGAAAAAAGAATAATCAAACATATAAAAAATATATTATTTCATGAATTAATATATTTTTTTTAAATTACAGAGGTAGTATCAGTAACATTCATAGCATTATGAGTATGACCAGAAGCAGGTTGATAATGTAAATGGTTAGGTCCAGAAGTTTCTACCAATGGTGCCATTTGTTTAACCATCTGTTCCTCTAAAGTAACAGGAAATTGATTAAAAGCAGACAAATGACTATCCATTTTTATTTGAGAAGGAAGATATCTTTTAATAGCACTAGTCCCAGTAGAATCACTAGATCTTCTTAATAATTCATAAGCAGCAAATACAAAAATTATACCCAAAATAGGATTAGAATGAACTAATACAAAGAAAGCAAAAATAATAACAATAATATTTCCAAATATGTTATCAATCATAGGAGCTAAAAAATGGGGGGTTTGAATGTTAAAAATAATATAACCTAATAAAATAATCACCAAAAATAATTGATGAGTATTATTTTTTTTCATTAAATCCTCATAAGGTCTCATATAACATATTATTATATATTTTTTTAATTGAAGAAGGATTTTCTAAATATTTAATAAAATTGAATAAAAAGAAAAGTTTATATTAATAATAAGATGAGTTACTTAGGAAAAAAAGGATATTCAATATATAAAAAAGATTTGACTAATAAAGAACAAATATATATTCGGAATGAATTAACTGTGAAACCATACTTGCCTAAATCTCCTGCACAACCAGAACCTTTTCCAATTTATCGTGAATCACCTCAAAAATTTTATATTCCTAGATATTTTGGTATAGACAATTTTGGTGATTTTTGTGAAAATAAACTACCATTAGGAGAAAATATTGATTTAACATTTGAAGGTGAATTGAGAGAATATCAAATAAATATTGTAAATAAATATATTAATTTTGTTAAAGATAGTGGTGGAGGACTACTCGATGTCGATCCAGGTAAAGGTAAAACAGTTATGGCATTGTATATTATTTCTAAACTAAAAAAGAAAACTTTAGTCATTGTTCATAAATCATTTCTATTAAATCAATGGCTCGAAAGAATACAACAATTTTTACCAAACGCAAGAGTAGGAAAAATCCAGGGACAAACTATCGATATTGATAACAAAGATATTGTCATTGGTATGTTACAATCATTAAGCCAAAAAGAATACCCTGACAATTTATTTGATAGTTTTGGATTATCTATCTACGACGAAACACACCATCTAGGAGCTGAGGTGTTTAGTAGATGTATGATGAAATCAATTACCAATTATACACTTGGTTTATCTGGAACAATGCAAAGAAAAGATGGATTAACAAAAGTATTTAAAATGTTTTTAGGTGATATAGTTCATAAAGAAAAAACAAATACAACAGAACACAGTGTTTTAGTTAAAGGAATTTATTATAAACACGATGATCCTGAATTTAATGAAATTAAATATGATTACAAAGGAAATCCTCTTTACAGCACAATGATTTCAAAATTATGTAATTTTAATCATAGATCGGAATTTATTTTAAAGGTTTTACAAAATGAATTACAACAAAATTCAGACCAGCAGATTATGGTATTAGCTCATAATAAATCTCTTATTACTTATTTATTTAAAGCAATTGAACATAGAAATATTGCCTCAGTCGGCTATTATATAGGTGGAATGAAAGAAGCAGATTTAAAAGAAAGTGAAAATAAAAAAATTATTATAGCTACCTATGCTATGGCATCCGAAGGTTTAGATATTAAAACATTAACTACATTATTAATGGCAAGTCCTAAAACCGATGTTTGTCAATCTGTAGGTAGAATATTGCGCACTAAACATACACAACCTCTTGTAATTGATATTATTGATTCACATGAGATTTTTACAAGACAATGGCAAAAAAGAAGACAATATTATATGAAACAAAAATATAATATCATTTCTACAAAAAATAATGAATATATGGATAATAAATGGGAAACAGAATTTGACCCAACTAAAGCAAAAGAAAGCACTAATAAAATAAAAAAAAAAGAAGAACCTTTAAAAGGTGTCTGTTTAATTAAAATTTAGTTTACATATAAACTGTATTATAAGGTGGTGTATCACCTAAATGTTTCCATGTATTTAAACAGTCATTTTTAGGAGTAAAAGGAGGAGGACTAGCAAGCATTGATTCATTTGGATTTAAAGAAGGAGGGGCTCCAGTAGAGTAAATATGAGAATTGGCTATATTACTCATATATTGACCTGAACCACCTCTTTGTCTTCTTCTCGATTTTCTTCCTTTTTTCCTATATTTTCCTCCTATAGTTTTAGCTCTTGCTCTCGGCTTGGGAATGGGTTCAGTTACACTTACATCAATATTACTATTTAAAGAAGATTCTCTAGAAAGTGGTGGAGTACTTAAATCTACTGTTTCAAATGTTCCATCAGTTTGATTAGATGATTGTCTTGAAAAAGGACCTTGTAAAGAGGTTTGTCTAGATACAGGAGCACTACCTAAAGAAATTGTCTCCATACTTCCTTGAGAAGTATTTGAATTAGATCTAGCTAAAACACGATTACCAGCTCCTCTTCTTCTTCTTGAAGCTTTTCTAGATTTTCTTCCCTTTCTGGATTTTTTTCCCTTTCTTGATTTTCTTGTTTTTCCACCTTCTTGGACTAAAATAGGTGGAGTAATACACTGATTATTTAATTGTCTAGAAATTGGAGGATAACCTGAACCAGCAAAAGGTCTTAAATTCTCTCCTTCAGAAGGATTAAAAGAATAATAAGGTGTTCCTCCAGAACCAAATCCATATCCAGATCCACCTGATTGAGAAGATGCTCCCATATTAGTATCTGAATCAATTCCATTATTTTGATAACCTGTAAAACCAGCTAAATGAACAGAATTTCCTGAATTAACACCTGAGGTTGGGGCTAAAGTTTGAGACTTAGAAAATCCATAACCATTTCCACCACTCATAGCGCATTTTTTTCCTCCCTTTCTATGTCTTTTACCGCAAGACATACATTTATGACATCTACATCCACAATTTCCAGGACATTTTTTATGGCAAGGACAGCCACATTTACCAGAACATTTACCTCTACAATAACAATTATGACATGTACATTTACAACTCTTAGGACATTTTTTAGCTCCACCAATTTTCATAACCTCATACATTCCTGTTTGATTCAAGGCATCAGCACTAGTAACTGATCCACCACATCCAGAAGCAGCCCCAACTCTGCTTGAAAAACCAGGGTTAGAAAAATGGGAATTTTGACTATTTACTAAACCAGATTGTTGAACTAATGACATATATATATTTAGAACAAAAAATATTATTTTAATTCTCTTTTATTACATACTTTTCCATTTTCCATTATTTTTATTGGAACAAATTTATTAAATTTTTTATTGAATATACATTCCATTTTAACGCATTTATTTAAATCAACAAATTTATCTTCATTCATATTTTCAAATTCTTCCTCATCATCACTTTCCTCTAAAGCATCTAGGTTTATATTTTCTTTAATTTTTCTAAATATATAATTCATCATTGTGCTTGTCTTGTAGTCAGGAATATATGCTATTTCATACTTCTCTAATGAACCATTATTATAATAATATAAATCATATACATCATTTTGTATTTGTGCCTTTACCATAAATATTTTTGATGTAATATCTTCATCAAATTGTTTATATAAAGAACTACTATAGTTTGCATTTTTTCCATGTAAATTTCTATTTTGAATACTATAAATTTTATATGTTAACAATTTTGCTGTTTCAATACAATTTTCAAATTTAGATTCTATAATTGGCATTGCCATACATATTCCTTTTGTTGTTAAAAAACATGACCTTAATTCTTTCTCTAATATATTTTTTATTAATAACAATTTATATTTTTCATTATTATTTTCTATATTCTTCCCTTTATAGTAATGAATATTTTCTATTGAATAATATTTTTTTTTATCAATATTAAAAACGGTTCCAAAGAAAATAGTTCCCAATACTAATTTTTTCTCATAACATTGTGGAACAATAAATATTTCATTTATTTTTTTTTGACCTCCTAATGTTACTTCAATAAAAATACATACTCGCTTATCTTGAAAATAAGTAAACCATACTATATGCTTCTTTCCTTTCGGTATTAATACATATAAATCACTAAAAACTTTCTTATGAATATTATCATAAGGAAGTTTCAAATCTGGTAATCGTTTTATTAATTGACTTTGATTATGATGATTCAAATTCATATATTAAAATATTAACAATATCTTTAATATGTTTTAAAAAGAAGAATAAGCACTAGAACCCATTGTATCCACTGTCATTAATCCACCCATTTGATTAACATTGGTTTTAGGTTCATTAGATTTTTTACCACTTAATTCTTTTAAGTAATTTTTTAATTCATCTTTCATATTATCACTTTCAGGAATAGGAATTGATTGCTGTTTTATATTATTCTGATTCATTGTATCAAATAATTTTTCATATTGTTCTTGAGGTTTATTTACTAAATCTTTTACTTTGGGAATCGTTAAATTTGTTTTAAAAAATGTAAATAAATAATGAACTAATATAATTAATATTAAAGATATTATGGACATTTGAATTATCCACGGTAACATATTATATATTAATTATATAGTTTTAATAGTGATAAGAACGAAATCAAATCTTCTCTAAGTGAATTTGTAATTTCATTTTCCTTTGTTATAAAATAAAAATAATTATCATTTTCTATATTCAATGTTAAAATGCTATTATTATGTAATTGATATTGTTTCGTTTTAATTTTTTCATAACTATAATTAATTGGAATGTAATATATTTCTTTTTTTAAATCTTTATTTTTCTTTAAGTTAAATTCAAATATTTGTTTTTTATCTTCTAAAAAAAACTTTTCACTATGTTCATTTTCTTTTATTTTATATATTTTATCTCCAAAGATTTCAAAATCTCCTTCATTCGTTTTAAAATACAATTTTTCTGATGTATTAAATAAATATGTCTCTAATTCAGATATATTTATTTTTTTTTTTTGACAAGGTATAATTAACATAATAATATTTATGGTAAACTATTTAAACCGATTAAATAATGATATAATAATGGTTAATATAGTGCTAATCGAAAAAACCGGTGAACTAAAATTATCTAAATTTGTTTCTGAAAAAGGAGATGAATTATATAAAAAATGTAAATTTAAAAAATCCGATGGATTTGAAGAGAGACACATATGGAAGAATAAGAAAGATAAATATCCTTTTTCTTCTGTGACTTTATTTGCTAGAGATAATGGTAAAGCAAATACCGAAAACAAATACGAATTACCTCCTCCAGTAGATAATATTTTATATTTTGGCACATGTGCTCTTTTAGCTAAAGATGAAGATGAATTACATGTAGACTTGGATGTAGAAACATGGAATACCTTTTATGAAGAATTATATGGCGGATTTGAAAATTTAGCTGATACAGCAAAAGAAGATGAAGAAGAAGAAGATGAACTAGAAAGTATTCCAGCAGAAATGAAAACGAAGAGTGGTTATTTAAAAGATGATTTTGTAGTAGATGATAATCATTTGGAGGAAGGAGAAAGTGAGGGGGAATTTAGTGATGATATGTCTGAATTAGAATATGAAGATTATAGTTATAGTGACGATGAATAATTATAAAAAAAATTGATTAAAGAAATAGTGTTATTAATATAGTAAATAGAAGATGCGTAAGATTGAAAATCCACAAGAGTTCAGAAATAATGTTATTAATAAATTAAAAGATATATTAAAAAATGACAAGTTAGCGAGTAATCTGGAAAAAGGTATTTTTAATTATAGTTTAAAACATGCTGAAAAAATAAATGTTGTAAAGAAATGGGATAACAGCTATTTTGTAAAAATATACGTTAATAGATTAAGAACAATAAGAAGTAATTTGAAGGATGAAAAATTATTTAAATCAATAATAAATAAAAAAATAAAGGCACATGAAGTAGCATTTATGACTCATCAGGAAATGCAGCCAGATAATTGGTCAGAACTATTAGAACTAAAAAAAATTAGAGACGAAAATAAATATGAACCCAAATTAGAAGCTTCCACTGATGATTTTAAGTGTTGGAAATGTAAATCAAAAAAATGTACTTATTATCAATTACAAACTCGTTCTGCTGATGAACCAATGACTACTTTTGTAAGTTGTCTGGATTGTGGAAATAGATGGAAATGTTAATCATCAAAAAAAATTGAAGTTTATAAAGTTATATTTTTTAATTATAAATTTCAAATACTTAATGATAAATCATGGGTTCCGCTTCTTCTGTCTTTGCAAACAAAAGTATTTATTTAACTTATGACGAATCGTCACAAGATATTAAAATATGGGAGTTTACGACTTCTATAAAAAAATTACCAATAAAAATGTTTATAAATGATAGCTCAAAACTAAATGAATCTGATATCATGATTCATTTAGTTTCAAATTCTACTATAAAACATCATAAACAATTGACAGATATAAATAATGGATTAAATAAGGTAAGTATATTTATTTATACGGATCGTAGAGTGCCAAAAGTAAAAGAAAATAATTTAAGTCAAAATGAAAAAAGTATTAGTATATCCTATTTGGATTATGCTAATTTTGAAGAAATATTTCCTATTATATTAAATAAATTAAATGATTATTGAATAATTTCTAAGTCTTGTAGATGCCAATATTCCGATGCCCCACTGGGTAATGGACGCCTAATAATAAAGGGGATTTTTTTTTGTTCTAATTCTTTCAAAGCAATGAGATATCCATCAATAACATTTGAACTTAATTTAACATAAGGAACAGCTCCATTATTCAATTGTTTTGCTCTTAAACCTAAAATTTTTGTTTTTTCGTATTTGGTTAAAATTGGAATAGTCTTGTGTAAATTATCTATAATAATGTTTTCTTTATTCCTTTGAACTTTTGCTAAATTATATATTTCATCATAATTATTTATTAATGATTCTGGGTGTTGGCTTAATATATAATTTTCTCTAATTTCTTTGTCAAATTTTTGTAAATATTCCTCATCTTCTTCTTCATCACTATCAGAATTATAATCATCATCTTCCTTTTCAAATACACTTGGTAATTCTATTTGTGTATCTGGCAAAGTTGAAATATCATTTGAACCTTGAGATTTTTTTGCTATTTTCTTCTTAGCTACTGTAACTTCAGAATCCTCCATATCTTCATCATCAAAATCTACTTCTTCATCCTCATCTTCATCCTCTTCTTCTTCCTCAACTTCTTCCTCATCATCTTCATTATAATCAGCCATAACATTACCTTCCTCATCATATACTTTTAATTTATCATCTGAGATTTTAGCTGTTTTTTTAGTAAATGTTGGAGGAGCATCTTGTTCATCGTCAGATACTTGTCCAATAGATTCATTATCAGATAATTCTAAATCACTCATACTTATAATAATATAACATATTACTTTTATATTAAGTTCAATTTTTATTAAAAAAAATATATATTATTATAAACGAGTTAAATAGAGTATTAATTATTTTTTTGAGTTTTCCATACAGTATCACATTTTGCACATAAATAAATATATAACATATTTATATCATCATATCTTAAATAAATAACTTCTCGCTCACCATCAGATTTATTACTACTACATTCACTATTAGGACATTTAATAGTATTAATTCTAGGTAAAGTAGGATCCAATTTTGTATACTCATTAATAATATGATTGTATTTTTGCTCACTTCTTTTTAATTGAGTTTTTGAAACACAAATATTTTCTGCAGTCAATTGGTCATCTTCATTACCACAATTCCTACAGTAGTAAACTAGTTTATTTTCATCCTCCGAATTAATTTGGATGTAATACATATTATTGCATTTATTACAGAAGTGCATCTTTGAATATTATATATATATTATTTTTATTTAGTTTCAATTTTATATTTTAATTTTTTTAAATTCTTCTAATATATTATTCCAATTAATTTCTACTTTTAAATTATAAATACCTGTGCGAATATATATATCATCTTCCGATTTAACATAAGATTCTATTAATTCTTTAATTGAATCCTCATTTTTTTTGTATTGTTTATTTATATTCTCCTCAAACATCTCTTTTAATACTTTTAAATTTTTAGCTTTATTCTGTAATATATAACATACACTATATTCCATATTTTTAAAAGTAATTATTTTATTATATCGATTAAAATCTACACTTAATTCAGTAAATCCAGGCTCATGTAATAAAGGTGCATTATCCAATATAGAGAGAATTGTTAATAATATTGTTCTTATACTTTGACATCCAGTCCATTGGTCTCCTTTCCAAGTATTTAAAAGTGATAAACACATCTTTCCATTTTTATACATATTCGGATGAAACCTTGTTTGTCCATCTATTCCACCCATATTTAAAAATGTAACCTTAGGTGGTCTATGAGGATAATCATATGGAAATTTAAATTCATAAAAATAATTTCCACCAAAATATACTGAATCCTTTGGACCACATATATATGCATATCCTTTTAGCATTTCTGTTTCATCATGTTTATAATATATACCTTCATCATCTAACGGATTTTTTATCAATTCTCTTACATCTTTTAATAATCTTCTAGTAGTTTCTCGAGATATAACTATAGTCTCATTTTTATCTTCAATACTCATATAAAAATATTATTCAATTATATTTTTATATAATTTTAATAAGTTAATATTAAGTAAGTTTTTATAGAATTATCCTCCAAATATAATAAATTCATTTTACATATGTTAATTTTCATTTTTTAAAACATATATAAAAAAATTGACATAAAAATAATATATTGATATATAACATACTATGTCTAATATGAAAAAATCATTTGAATCTTATTTAAATAGCTATTATTCTCAAAAAGGTGAAGGTTTTACTCATACTAGAATAGGAGATAATAATTTATCCGTTAAAGGTGGAGTATATACAATTACCAATATACCTGATTTCTATGAAAAATATATAAAACATGTTTTCACTAGTGGTAAATTAGAGTTTCTAACAGAAAAACAACATCCTGATATCGGACCTCTACTAGTAGATTTTGACTTTCGCTATGAAACTGAAGTAGAAGACCGTCAACATAATGAAGATAATATTACTGACATGATTCAACTATATTTTGAAGAGTTAAAAGAAATGTTGAATATTCCAGCTAATACAAAAATTCCAGTATATATTTTTGAGAAAGAAGATGTAAATATGCTTGATGAAGTAACAAAAGACGGTATTCATATGATTATAGGTATTCATATTCATAGACCATTACAAATTATGTTAAGAAATAGAATACTACGAAAATTAAAAGATATTTGGTCTGATTTACCATTACAAAATACATGGGAAGAAGTGCTTGATGAAGGTATCACAAATGGAAATACTAATTGGCAATTATATGGTTCTAGAAAACCAGGTAATCAATCATATTTACTTACGAGATTATATGATATTATGATTGACGATAATAATGATTTATGTCTTTCTATTAATGATGTTAAAAAGTTTGATTTAAAAAATAGATTTCCTGAATTAACTGCTCAATATAATTACCATTTACAATTTCCTATCAATCAAGCAATCATGGAAGAATTCGAATCTATTAAAAATTCCAAAAAAAAATCAACTAAATCTAAAAATAAATTGAAAATTATTGATAATAAAAATTTGGATATTTTGGATGTTTCATCACAAGAAGAACTAGAACAATGCGTAGAAACTTTTCTTGAAAATGTTGAACAAGATAAAAATTATTATATTAAAGAAACACATGAATATACTATGGGTCTTACAGAAAACTTCTATAATCCATATGATAAATGGATTCGTGTTGGATGGGCATTGAAAAATACTCATGATTCTTTATTTATTACTTTTATTGCTTTCAGCGCTCAATCGAATAAATTTGATTTTGATAAAATACAAGAATATTATGAATTATGGTGTAATTGGGGTAATACCAATGATGATTGTTTAACATATCGTTCTATTATTTATTGGGTTAAAAATGATAATTTTGAAAAATATAAAGAAATTAGAGAAAAAACGGTTGACTATTTTGTTGAAAAAACTATCTTACCACATGGAGACACTGATTTTGATTTCGCCATGGTTCTATATTATATGTATAAAGATGACTTTACTTGCGTTTCTATTAAAAAAGATTTATGGTATATTTATAAAAACCATAGATGGATTGAAAATGAAGGTGGCACTGATCTTAGAATTCAAATTTCTAGAGAATTACATTCCATTTATATTAATAAATATAATACAGATTTAGCCTATTTAAGCAGCGGAACTATTGATCCTAATAGCGAAAAAGGACAAGCCTTATCTAAAAAAATTAAAAAAACTAGTGAAATTGCTGCTAATCTAAAACGCAGAGGTATTAAAGATAATATTATGAGAGAAGCTAAGGAAATATTTTATGATACTGAATTTGTCGATCGTGTGGATGCTAACCCAAAATTACTCTGTTTTAATAATGGTGTCTATGATTTTGATTTAAAAGTTTTTAGAAAAGGCAAACCAGATGACTATTTATCTAAAAGCACAAATATAAATTATATTAAACTAGACCATAATAAACATAAAAAAACTATGGATGAAATCTATTATTTTATGGAACAATTATTTCCAAAAAGAGAACTTAGAGATTATATGTGGGAACATCTTGCTTCCACTCTTATTGGTGAAAACAATGATCAAACCTTTAATATTTATAACGGTTCTGGTTCTAACGGTAAATCTAAATTAGTCGAATTAATGGGATTTGCTCTTGGTGATTATAAAGCTACAGTTCCTATTACTCTTATTACTGCCAAGAGAAATTCTATCGGTTCTACTTCTTCCGAAATTGTTCAATTAAAAGGAGCTAGATATGCTGTTATGCAAGAACCTTCCAAAGGAGATAAAATTAATGAAGGTATCATGAAAGAAATTACTGGTGGTGACCCTCTTCAAGGCAGAGCTCTTTTCAAAGATTCTATTACATTCATTCCTCAATTTAAATTAGTTGTTTGCACAAATACATTACTAGATGTTGGTAGTAATGATGAAGGCACATGGAGAAGAATTTGTGTTTGTGAATTTATTTCAAAGTTTTGTAAAAAAGAAGACTTTGATGATGAAAGGGAACATCAATTCGAACTTGACAAGAAATTAGGCGATAAATTTACTACTTGGGCTCCTATTTTCCTTTCTATGTTAATTGAAAAAGCTTGTCAAACATCTGGTCTTGTTAATGTCTGTGATGCTGTTAAATCTAGCAGTCTCAATTATCGTAATACTCAAGATTATTATAGTGAATTTATTTCCGATAAAGTTAAAAAATCTACTGGTTCTAAAATCAAAGAAACCAGTTTGTATGAAGTATTTAAGTCCTGGTTCCAACTTCATCATGGTAAAAATGTTCCAAAAGGTAGAGACCTATTCGAATATATGAATAAAAAATTTGGTAAAAAAGTTAGAGGTGTTTGGTCTAATGTATCAATTATATATGATGATTTCGATCCTGACTTGGACGATGACGAAGGATTTTAAATATAAAAAATTATAAATTTTTATTAATCTTATAATTTTTTTATAAATTAGAACTCAAATATACCCAAGTTGTTTGAGATTTTACCCAATCCCAAAAATGATAAATTATTTTTAAAATAAAAAATGCTATTAATGGATATATTGCCAATCCTATTATCATTCCCCATTTTTTTATATCAGTAAATTGTTTTGTTATTATTAAACCTACTATCATTAAAAATATTAATAACCAATATTTTGTCATTAAATGATGTGCCCACCATCCTGCCCAATCATTTTGTTCATTCTCATAATAAGTCTTTCTATCCGATATTTCTATATTATGAACCAACTTTTCAATCATTTTCTTTAACTCTAGATTCTGTTTTTCTATCATTCTAAATAATGATTTCGTATTTTCTGCTCCCTCTATTGAAGCATTATAATATGTCTCTTCTCTTCTTAATCTATTCATTAAATTATTATGTTCATCTCTCAATTCTCTTAATTTATTCATCGCTGTTATCCTATATCTGTCATCACTTACCACTCTTGGAACTGCTGCTTGTTCTTTCTGAAAATTAGTTAAAAAATCTGTTGCTTGTTGTGTTGCGTCTGCCATCATATCATTAAATTTATCAATATCTAAATACTTATTTAAATCATCTGCGGTCATACAACCACCTTCATTATCAGGAGCTTTATTTAAATTTATTTGTGATGGCATATCCGGATCAAAGTCTTTAGCTGTTGACATTATACTAATATACTATAAGATTTAAAACTTTGCATATTCCTCATCTTTACCATTAAATCCCTTTACTACTCCTCCTGTATTTTTAAAAATATTCACATTAAAATCACTCTTATTAAATGAATTCTGTAAACATCTTTCACCCACAAAACCTTCAGAATCACTATTTTTATTGGAATCTAAATACCCAGGAGTTACACATTGCTTATTTGTGGAATCCCATGTTGTTCCAAAATTGTTTCCTTCAGGACAACATGCCTGTCCAGCACAATTTAAAGTTAAATCTCTCTTTTTTGGATCTTCACCATTTCCACTTCCCGCATCTACATTATCCGGATCAAAAGGAAATTTATATTCATCAAATACCATATTACTTCTTCTCATTATATCAATTGATTGCATAATTACAACAAATATACATATTCCAGCTAATACACCAATTATAGCTAAAGCGATATTTTGAGGAATTATATTCTTTTTCATTAATATTCCTAAAATTAATATTGGAATACAAAAATAAACTATTGTTTTCATTACACCTGTTTGTGTTGTATACTTATCACTATAATAATCGTTTATCTCTGCCATTCTTAATTTATTAAATCGCTCTTGTTGTAATAACCCTAAATTTTTATTAGCATTTTGTAATTCATTCTTTACCACTCCTCCCACTGCTACTTCATTTACTAAAGCAGACCTAGCCTCAGCTACATTTGCTTGCATTGATGAGTAACTATTACTTAAATTTTGATATAAATCTTGTTTTAACTTTTGTAAATTTTCTATTTGTGTTATTATTTGATTTTGTTTACTCAAATCTGGATTACTTTGAACACTTAATCTTTCTAAACCCTGATATAAACTACCCATTTGGGTGTCTATTTGATTTATTGTCTGAATTGTTTGAATGTCTCTTTGTTGTTCTTGTTGAATCATTTGACTATCCATTATATATTATCAGGAGAGATAATATATAAATTTTAATTATTTCTCTTTATTTCGTAAATTTCGTTACTCCAAATGTCAATCCTAATGCTAAAATACTCCAAATTATATACATTTTATTACTACTTAACATATTTAATGTAGCATCTTCTTCCATTGCACTATCTCTATTAATCAGTCTTTTCTCTCTTCCTATTTCACTATAAACCTGTTCATATCTTTTTAATCTACTTTCCATTATTTTTTGTTCGTCCATTAATCCTTTATTTAATTTAATATCTTCTCCTGCTAATTCTCTTATTTTTTCCTTTATTTTATTTAATATTTCTTGTAATTTTGAATATTGAGCATTTATCGCTTCTCTATCCCTCTCATTTATAGTTCCTAAACCACATGTAGTTCCTATATTCATAATTCCTTCATTTGCATATCCATTTACAATTTTTTGTTTTGAAAAATTTACTTCATTACTACAACTATTACTATTATTTATACTTTTATTCCTTACATATAAATCTCCCACTCCATTATATTGTCTTTTTCCGTTAGGCCACATGTTGGCATTTTTTATACAATAAATATTCCCATTTACATAAAATCCGGCTGCACCTGGCGTTTCTCTACATTTTTGTTTTATCTGTTCTATCGATAACCCTGATCCACATACTATATCATTCCCATAGGAATCATACCCCCTTTGTAATTCAAAATCATCTCCATACCCCGATATCATATTATTCGGATATTGTTTCTTTGTTAAATTATCTGTAATATGAAATGTTTGTCCTAAATTGGTATTATCCGCATTTTGCGTTTGATATGTCGCATAGGCAGTATAACCCGGCACCCATTCATAATTCCAGTCAAAAAAATTTTGTCCACCTATATTCATAAAACTACCTTCTTTATTTCTTCCCATTCTTCCTACTCCTGGTGAAACTGAACATATTGAATCATTCACAGTGTTTCCTCCACCTCCACCTATATAACATTTTCCTCTTCCATTTCCTTCATCTGGGCCTAATTGAAAAACATTAGAACCCATATCTGCCGCTCTTCTACTACATGCTTCCATCGTATTATTACCTAAATCACTTTGATATATTCCAGCATTTTTACTACAATTTACATATTGTCTATTTGTCGTAGCTGAGGGATTGGTTACATATACATTTTGCCCGGCATTTCCACATGTCTGATTATTTATCATTCCTGAACCTTTAATTAAATCCTGACCATTCATTTTTACTATCTCACCTTGAGGAGCATTTCCAATTGTATATAATTGTCCTGAATCTGCTTTCGTATTCGTATAACTTGTCCAATTGGGTGGACAATTAGCTTTTCCTTGAATGGAATTTCCTTGCGACGGACTATTTATCCATTTCCAAACTCCTCTAGATGTAACATATCCTACTGCTCCATTAGCCTCATCTCTAACATAGGAATTGGCAAATTTATTATTACTATTATTACTAGCATTTACAAAATGTTGACTATCCTCTAATAAAGCTTTTATAGATTGATTATAATCCTGTAACTGTCTATTATATATATTTCTTAATTCAGATAATTCTCGAAAATCATCCATATTCTTTTGTATTACTGGACCTCCACAATTCTTTTTCTCTCTACCAATATTAAATACTTGTTTTCTATTTGAATTTAGCGTCTTTGTTAGCACTGTTCTATGCTCAGAATCTATTACTGTTAATTGAGCACCACTCAACCTTTCTTGACAACAATCTGGCCTATTATATACTACTACCTTTTTTACATTTACAGCTCTTCCTAAATCTACTTCCCACCATCCACCTGTAGTTCCAGCTGTACATGCTGAATTTGGCCATGGCTGATTATTCGAGATATTTCCATCAATAGCCATATAGGGATTGGTGCCCTTATAATATGAACTCATTGTTGCTATTGGTGTTCCTGTTTCCCGTTGTTTTACTCTACACATCGCATTTTTATTTCCATCTCCTTTTACAGTCGGATCCTGATAAATCCAACAACCTGGATTTAAACCCTCTGTCGACCCTTCATTTTGAATTTCGTAGGCTGAACATCCAGTTGAGCAATTTTGTTCACACTCAGCTGTAGTTAGGTCTCCTTTGTATACTGAACCAGGAGTTCCTACACCAACTCCTTGATTGGTAGTTTTTCTACAAAATCCTTGTGTTAACTCATAATCATTTGAATAACCACCATGAATAGCTACATTTCTTCCACTTTCATCAAATACTTGAACTTCTTGTATAGTTAAATAATTATTTGTTTGACTAATTCTTATATATCTAATTTTATCTGGTTGACACATAACCGTCTGCCCAGGATCAGATCCATCTGGAATATAAAAATTTGAAGGATTTTTCTTTTGAGCTTGTCTAGATACAACTGTAAATCCTTCTATTATATCTAAATCTTTTGATAAACATTTTTCCTGATTTTTTCTTTGATTTATATAAAATTCTCCTTCTTTGAAATTATTTGACATTATTAATATATTATATAATAATAAAAATATATTAATCAATTGAATCAACAATAACACTTGATATATAATCCCAAGATTTTACGCCATAAATAGTTATTTGTTTATAATAATATTTTGCTAAAATCACTACCCAAATAGCAATAAATAAATAAGTTATAACCGAAACCGACTCACTAGTTAGTAAATGAACGCTTAAACCAATACTTATTAATACTAATATTATCCACAAAAAATAAATGATATAATTAGATAATTGTCTTTGATAACCATCTTCTGCAGCAGCACTTTCAACTGGTTGTTTTATTATTCTATTAATTTCAACTCTATCTGCTCTTAATTTTTCTAAAATATTTTCTAATTGATTACTATTGCTTTTTCTCTCACTTACTAATAAATTATTACTTCTCAATGAACCTAAATTATTTTGCTGTTGTTCTTTTATTATCTTCTCTATTTCATTACCTTTCTTTTTTATTTGTTTTAATAATTTCTCTCCTTCAACACCTCCTAATCTTGATGTTCCATTTGGAGCTAATGAAGTAATAGTTTTACTTTGATATTGAGCATTTGTTTTACCACCCTTTACTCCTCCAAAACAAGATTTTTTCCACTCATTAGGAAAATCTTCTGGATAATATACTACAATCGCATATTCTTGATTTTTATCCTCAACTGCTTTTAATTTACAGTCATCTACATTATTTTCTTTTCCTAGAAATTTCCAATTTTCATTACTTTCTGTTGGATTATTAACCATACCCATTTGATAATTTTCATTTGGTATATCTTGCCAAAATCCACCTGCTTGCTCCGGAGCATGTCTATAAATAGCATCACTAGTATTTGTTATATAAAAATCTTCACTCTCAGGATCTCCTGATACTGTAGTTACACCTCCGGCTACATTATCCGCTCTAGTCCATGCTTGTTTACCTTCTATATCCGTCTTGTAAATCCACCTATTCATTCCAATTGCAAAAACATCTTTATTATTGGAAGCATTAATCCAATAAAATTGCCAATTACTTGGATTCCCAAATTTTTCCCATTTTCCACTTCCATTAATAGGTCTTCTCCAAGCATTTTTATTTGTATCTAAACCATAAACATATTTATTATTACAACTTAATTGAACAATAGGAGGACCAACTTTACTAGGATCAGGTTGTACTATTCCCTCTAAATATAAATCTTCTCCCCAACCTACATTCGCATCTGTTCTTGTTACTGTTAATTGATTCCCATTTACCTTTACACTAAATCTATCACCCCAACCTGGATTTTGAGCATTTACCTGCCATTTATTAACAGTCATATCATTATGTGGTAGTGTTACTACTTTATTATTTGTATTTGAAGGGCCTACATGAATAGGAATATAACTAGAACCATCGGTAGTATTATATACAGTATTACACCAAGCCCCTCCTGTAATTTTATTATCTTGGTCACATGTTCCTAAACTAGTTATTCTATTCCAATCATTACCACAAAAACATTGTCCTGCATGACCATTACCATACTGTAAACCAAAATATTTTTCTCCTTGACATTGTTGATTACAACCAGCTTTGGTAAATATACCTTTATATGTGGGTAACATTCTATTTCCATTATCTTTCCAATTTCCAAGTGCTTTCCATCCTAAATTTGCCTTGGGTATCGAAGCTAAAACAAACGCTCCATTACAAGGCTCTCTACAATACCATACTGAATTACCAGTGCCTCCTACCACCCATATATATCCTCCTCCTTGTGAAACATTAGAAGCCTTTCCTGGTATATGACTCCAACCTCCAGTTCCATTTTGATTCATTTTATAGATATCATTATTACTGTTCACTCCCCATACTTCATTTTCTCCTCCAGTTAATTGTTTTAAACTTCCACCTATTTGTCTCCAATTGGAATCATCACAAGGTTTTTTACAAATATAGATAGAATTATTTTTATTGACACCCCATACATTTTCTTTTCCTGCCCCACTAATTTGTTTTAATGCTCCACCAATCCTTTTCCATCCTCCACTAGGAGGTTTGGCATTAACAGTTTGGTCACGAATTAATTGGTCATATTCATTTTGAAGGGCATTATATTGTTTAATTTTTAATTCTAAACTTCTATCTAAAACTCTAGATTGGATTATTGAATTATATTTATTTGGGTCTTCTTTAACTATTTCATCAACAAAAGACATAATATATATAATTTTATTAGAAATTAATATATATTAATTGACTTGTATACTTACACTTGAAACCTTTTTATATAAATAAATTAAAAACATTAACACTCCAAAAGCCACTATTACATAAGCGATTCCAGATACAGGTTTTCCTCCTATTCCCGTGCTATTTGCCATTGCTAAAGATACTATTAAAATAGTTATAAATATCCAAGCAATTAAAATATACCAACTTGAAGTCATTCTTAAAGAAGCATCCTCAGATTCTCCTCCATCTTGCATCAACATTCTATTATTATATATTACTTCTTTATTTAAATCAGATATATGATTGACTTGCTTCATCATATTATTTCTTTTGTTATTTAAACTATTTTGTGCTTGAGAATTACTTAAGTTCAATGAATTCATTTGAGAAACTAATTGATTAGCTTTTACTTTAATTTGTTCATTTAAACTTTGTAACTTATTATATAAAGTAGGATTGACATCTAAAGCTAAACAAGTATCTGAACTTGACATAGCTGAACCTGTTGGTATTAAATTATAATCGTCAGAATTTAATTCTATAGCAGTGCTTGAACAACTATTAGACTTAGCTCCAGAGAAAGGATGTTTCATTCCTTTAATATCTACCCATGCTGTTTCCCCACTTGAAGTATTTTTGACAATTTGACCTGCTATTTTACAGGGTTGTCCTGAAGTCATCGCGGGACCTGTTTTAAAATTATTAAAATCTCCACTAAAAGACATAGTGGTGTTAGGACAAGAGGAATTATTATTTTGCCATGCGCTAGTGCTGTATTTATGAGTATATCCAAAATTATTTACATAATAATTATTACCATCTGTATCTGATATTACTTTACCTAAAGTATTTACTATTTGTTTTTTTGTTTGAGTTTGATTTAATAAATCTTCACTAAATTGTTTATAAGTTTGACTAAATTCTGCTAATAGCTGATTATAATCATTTTCAATATTACTTAATCCTTCTAATTTTGATTTATCAGATGCGTTTAAATTCATATTTCCAATTGATTCAACAATAGAACCTTTTTCAATGAGAGATAAATCTGGTCTTAAATCATTTGTTTCTTCACTGTTAAAATCTAACATTTGTTTTCCTTGATTTAAATTTGATTTAAATAATCCACTTAAGCTTTCAATTCTAGAACCTCTTTCAATTAAAGGTAAGTTTTTTTCTTCAATTTCAGTTATTTCATTATTATATTGAAGAATATCTCTCCCTTGTGCTAAATTAAATTTTAATAAGTCTCCTCCTGTCTTTTTAAACATTTTACTATAGAATATTAATAGAAAAATGTTTTATTGTATAGTATCCATTTTATTTCCTGCTGCTTTTTGCCATTTTCCAACAATCCATAAAGCTAGTTTTGTAAACAAAAATCCAAACACAATTACTATTGCTAATGAAATAAACCATTGCTTAAAATCCAATTTTAATGTGCTTAAAAAATATGTTCCTAATATTACCCCAATCAACATTACTATTACCACTGTTAATTGATCTCTATACCAATCTAACTGGTCATCAAACATTCCTTCTGCTGTTAATGATTGTCTTTTTAATCCTTTTACCTTTTCTTTCATTAAAGCATTTTCTCTCTTTAATCTTTCCATATCATTTGTTAAATTTGCGGTTATTTTTGATTCTTTATCTATTTCATTATGCATTTGATTCATCAACATAAACGCATTAGAATTAATTTTATCTATACTTGAAAATACATAGTCCGTCTCTTGAATATAATTAGGATTTTCAGGATTTTTTAAATATAATACATAATTAGGTATAAAATTCTCTACCAATAAAAAAAATTTTTGGTCTAGTTGATTTATTTTTTCTTTCATATTTTTAATTAAATTCATTTATATTTATTACTGAGAACAAATTCTGTAATAATCAGCTGTAATTGCTGTTTTACTAGGTCTAGTTATTTTACAGATTTGTCCTGGTCTTAATCCAATTGCTTGAGCAACTGGATCATATCTTGATATATCTGGTAAATCGTCATTTGACCTAATATTGTATCTTTGCTTAATAAACTTTATTTCTTGCTCTTCAATTATTTGATGATTAGGAACATATTCGTGTTCTAATATATTGAATTGAAGTCTTTCTAAATTAAATAGTATAATAAATATACCTTCTTGTTCCCATATTTCATTCAATATGGCGGTTAATGGTTCATGAGGCTCTTGTTTCATAATAATAATTAATGTATCTGATTTATTTAACACATTTTCAATAGTATACAAATCATCTATATAATCATTAATATTCTCTCTTCTTAGCGTTTTCCCTAAATGATATTTTACATATACCTTCTTTGGAGATTCCGCATCTTCTGGACTAGATAATAACATATCTAATTGTTTATTATTATTCATAATATGAACTTCATTTACACTAAATTCTTCATAATCTTTTGTTTCAAAACCTTGTTTCTTTAATAAATTCAATAAATTAAATCTTGATTTAAATAATGCTGTAGTGTTGCTAGACTGTGCCATTCTATTTATAATACAAAATTATATTTTTATTTTTATTTCAATTTTATATTATAATATTTAATTATCTAATTTAATTGTTTTTTTCTCTCCTTCACTTTCTTTTTCTTCTTCTTTTTCTTCTTTCTCAATATTTTCATTTATAATTAATTCTATCCCGTCATCTCTTTTTGGTGTTGTTTGTTTTACCATTTCCTCTATTTTCTCTACTGTTTTATCTTCTGGCTCTGTTTCAATATTTATTTCTTCTAATTGAGGCCTTCCAGTTGTTTCTATTGATGGTTGATTAGGCATTATTACTACTGGTTTATCTGAATCTAAAACTAATACTTTACTACCTCTTGGTGGTGGAGGAGTATTGGGAGACTGAGGGCTAAAATAACCTGGTGGTGGATAATCAGGACTTGGTGGTCTAGAATCATTACCATCTCCAGATAGGGAGTTAGGATTATATGCAGGACTAGTTGTGACATATTGAGGACTAGTGGGGGCATAAGCAGGACTAGTGGGGGCATATGGAGGACTGGTTGAGGCAAAAGTAGGACTATTTGGATCATATACAGGTTTATATTGTTCATAAAGTGGATGAGAAGGATCATATAAAGGTTTATTTGGATCATAAACAGGACTAGTTGGAGCATAAGGAGGACTATATGAATCACTAGGATGTCTTAACTGTAATTGTTTTCCAATATTTTCATTTCTAATTTTATCTAAACAAATTAACCAATTATTAGGTATTTGATTAGTTAATAATTCATCGATCATTACATTAGGAGCAATTGGAGTATTATCATGATATGTTAATTGATTCTTTTTCCAACCAGCTGGAAATCTATTTGGTTTATCTTTATTATTTTCTTCAACAAACCATATCTCAGATGGTTCACCATTATTTTTCATAATTATAGATTTATATGCTTCACCCCTTTCTTCGTCATAAGTATAAAATAACCATCCAAATTCTTCAGGATCTAATTGTTCAGATGGCTCAGGAAACTCGCTTGGAACATTTTCACCTGTTTCTATATTTGTTACATCTATATCTCCTATGTTATTATATGCTTTAGTTTGTCTTTCTCTAATTTCTTTCCTTATAGAAAATAATTTATCATTTTCACTTGTAGAACCTTCAGGTGGTAGTAATTTGATTATATTATCAGAATATCCCATACTTGTTAATTGATCAACATTGGCTTCGGTAATTATTCTTAATTGAATATTCATAGCTTGTAATTCTTGAATTAATAATTTTAAAGCATATGGAACTCTTAAGATGGAAAAATTCCTTCCAAATCGACTTACATTTTCAATATTTAAATTATCATCAATCGATTTATTAAATTTAATTGGACCATCTGCCATTGGACTTAAAAATAAATTTTGACTTTTATTAAATATAGCTACTGTTCCAGTATTATTACATACTGCCATAAAATATTCATCTCCTCTTACTAATAATGATTCTTGTAAAAATCCAGCTGCTCCATGCGCAATTACTCCATCTCTTTCCATCTCACCTATTCTTAATCCACCATCATTAGCCCTACCACCTACAGTCTGTTTAGTTAATTGATTAATTGGTCCCCGAGCACGAGAATTTATTTTATCCTTTACCATATGTTTTAATCTCATATAGTAAGTTGGTCCTATAAATATTTCCGCATCTAATTGTTCTCCTGTCATTCCATTGTATAATATTTCATTCCCAGTTTTGTTAAATCCTTGTTGAGTTAATGCTTTTCCAAATAATTCGTGTTTAGACCCTTTATTAACAAAAGCAGTACAATCTCCATAACCTCCAATGTTAACACACGCTTTTCCCATTAATGTTTCAACTAATTGTCCAATTGTCATTCTTGATGGTAAAGCATGAGGATTTACTATTAAATCAGGTCTGATACCATTTTCAGTAAAGGGCATATTTTCCTCTGGGATAATTAATCCTACTGTTCCTTTTTGTCCGCATCTACTACAAAATTTATCTCCTATAGCTGGTATTCGTTCTTCTCGAATTCGAACTTTAGCCAATCTAAATCCCTCTTCGTCTTCTGTCATGAAACTTTTATCAACAAATCCTAATTGACCCTTTTTAGGATATACAGAAACATCTTGAGGTTGATTAGGATTTAATAAATTAGTCTGAACTTTACCTATGACTACTTTTTTTTCATCCATTTCTGTATTTTCTTTTATTAATCCATATTTATCTAAATCACTATAATCATATCCAAATTTAGTTGAATCTATATTAGCATCTTGTATGTTTTGAAAATGTGAATCTATGCTATTTTCTCCTACTTTACTACTTTCTTCTCTTGACTCATACATATTATAATAGGTAGTTCGGAATAAACCTCTTTTTACAGAACCTTCATTAAATAATATGGAATCCTCCACATTATAACCTCCATAAACCATAATGGCTACTATTACATTTTCTCCATATGGATGTTGTTCATTATTAATAAACTGTAAGTATCTACTTTTAATTAATGGTATTTGTCCGTAATTTAATACTACTCCCATTTTATCTATTCTTGAAAAAAAGTTAGAACTATATAAAGATACTGCTTGTTTAGATTGTCCACATGAAAATAAATCTCTAGGTAATTGATTATTTTCTGGGAAAACTATTTGATTTCCCATGACACCTAACATTAAAGAAGGATGAATATCAACATGTGTATATGGTTTATTTGTATTAAAATCATAATCACTGGAAATTAATGCGGTTTCTTCTTCAGCTGTATCCAAATATTCAATAATTCCTTCAGATCCTTTTAAATCATCAAAATTACTAGTTCCATATAATTCTTCTAATTGATATATTTTACATGCGTCCACTTTATAATTTGTATCCTTTTTTTTGGCAAAACCACTTATTAATTGTTCCCAGGAAAAATCCATTTTACTTATTTTTTCCAATATGGTTTTATTTTTAAAACTTAATTTCTTATTATCTACATAAAACACTGGTCTAGACAATCTACCTGAATCTGTATACACTTGAATTTCTTTCTTTTTTATATTCCAACTTATACTTGTATAAATAGGCAATAATCCATTTCTTTTGTATTTTTTTATTATTCTCATTGTTTCTTGAGGATTTGTTATTACCCCAACCCAACTTCCATTTATCATAATTTTGGTAGATGAATATAAAAATTTGGTATTAGATTCTTCTAGTAACTTCATTTTTAAAATACTTCTAAAAAATTTCATCATTGGATAACTTGAACAACCACTTGTGATATGAGTAGCAATTGACATATGTTTATGGAAACCTACATTACCACCGTCAGGTGTATCTACTGGATCAATAATTCCCCATTGTGAACCATGTAATAAACGAGGTTTAACAACTTTAGAACTAGAATCCATAGGTAAATTAATTTTTCTTAAATGAGATATAAAACTATTATAAGACAATCTATTTAAATCTTGAACAACACCAGCTTTTTTGGTATGTTCGGCGGCTCCCCAATTTCCCTTAAACGCTTTCTTAAATCCTGTTTCAGTTATTCTCTCATTAAATATTCTTTCATAATTTTGTAAAACTACATCTTTAAAGCTCTCTCCTTGATACACATTTTTAGATTTTTTAAAGTTATATTCAGAATCTAGTTTTAATTTAATATGATCTTGTTGTAATTTATAATATTCTTTAAATAAATCATATAATAATCTTCCTGGAACTTCAACTCTTTTAAATTTAAAACTATCTCTATCTGTTGGAGATTCTAATTTGGTAAATACTAGTAATAAATTAAATACAATATATCCTAAGTAAAATGCTTTTTGTTGAAAATTTAATTCACCTATATTAGGTAAAAAATAATTCATTAATATATCTAATACATGATTTACAGTATGACCTTTTGTAAATGTTTTTATATATTCTAACGCAGCTTCTTGAGTAAAAATTTTATTAGCATCGTGAATAGATGGAATAAACAAATCTATAAATGAACTATTTTCTTCCAAATTCAATAAACAATATTCAATTATTTCTTTATCAGAAACTATGCCTAATGCACGGAATAAAATAAATAAAGGAATTGGTTTTCTTACATTTGGAATATTAACTACTATTTGATTATTAGAATGTTGTTTAGTTGGTGCTACAATTCTTACTGACAATGTTCTTTCAGGTTTAGAAGCATCTTCAGATACAGTTCTTATATCTGCACCATGACTATAAATTTCATTGTAATTATCTCGTATATAAAGCATATTGTCAGCAAATTTTTCTTGACTAATAATGACTTTTTCTTTTCCATCGATAATAAAATATCCACCATAATCATTTCTACATTCTCCCATATTGTAACGAACATCTTTATTCAAACCATTTAATATACACAAATCAGATTGAAGCATTATAGGGAATCTACCTAAAAATATAGAATTAATCATTTCCGTAGATTCGATTATTTTTCCATCATCATTTTCAATAAAAAAATCAATTTCTAAGTCAAAATGAATAGTCATTCCATAATTCATATTTCTTAATCTAGCTTCATTCGGAAACATATAATGTTCTCTGTCCTCATCATAAATTACAGGTTTACCATAATAAATTTTATCTCCATTCTTTCCACCTAAATATAATTCACATCTATATTTAAATTGATTGGTTTTTGGGTCTTGTTCTTTTTGAAGAATAATAGGGTTTCTTTCTTTAAATATGCTTTTTAATCCAGTGTTATAAAAATCATTATATGATTCTAAATGGTGTTTTACTAATACTTGAGGATTATCATAAAAAAATTTCTCAATTATATTCCAAGTTATATTATCAAACTTTACACTCATTATATTATATCTTAAGTATATTTTTTTAAAATGTAATCATTAACATATTATTTTTTATAAATTAATGATTTATATCATTTGTTCTTGTTCAACCAAAACGATTGTTTGATTCGTTCCATGGTTTTGATAAATCATAAATAAACCTAATACAACAAAAAAGAAAAATATAGGTAAAAATACTAAAAACCAAGAAATAGCACCCCATCCATTTTTACATAAGGAGTCTAATACAATAGTTACAAAAGCAATATATAAAGCTTTAACTACGAATACTACAAACACATTATCCACTGGACAATCAAATTCTCCAACACATAAAGTTGTTCTATTTCCCAAATTAGAAAACACTAAAACTAAAAGCGAAAATACACTTAATAATAAATACACTATCGCAGGAGTACACATTTTTTTAATATCCTTTACTAATTTCATTTTATGATATAATCATAGAAAAAAATTATATTTTAGCCACTTGGTTATTCGCATCAATAAATATTTTTCTCACATCAGGAGGTTGTCCCCCAATAAATTTAGCATCTCTATCAATTGGTTGACTTTCAGTAGGATAAGGATTTTGACTTATTGGTTGATTTTTTCCCGCTATTCCGTATCCAACGCCTTGAACATTATATTGAGCTCCTCTCCCTAAATTTAAAATTTCTTGGAAAAATCCTCCTTTTTGTTTTTTCCTCCTTTTCTTTCTTCCACCATTCATAGGAGGAACCATTAACTGGTCATCCGTTGTTGAACGAGCTGGATTTAAACCTCCAACTACAATTCCATTTGGACTTAATTTAAAATGATTTGACATAGTTGCTCCATTTGTATCTAAACCTTTTGTAGCAGAGGCACCTGGCCATGTGCCTATATTACCTCCATCCCATGAAAATCCAACAGGTCCAGCAGCAGGACTAGAAACCATACCACCTTTCATTTTCTTACCACCACACATACATCCAACACCTCCGAATCTGGATCTATGAGATTTATGTTTCATTTTTAAATAATGATGACCTAAATGTTTTTTATGTCCATGTTTCATTTTTTTAATGGAAACTCTCTTAATATTTTTACGAGAGTTCTTAATATTTTTACGAGAACCCTTTCTTTTTTTATAAGACATTTTTTTCATAGATTTTGCCATTATATATTACAATAAGAAATTATTCTATATCTACATGAGTTAATAAATGTCTTCTACAACACATCTTATTTAATCCTAACTTGTCTAAAACCTCTCCTTCAGGAGTTTTATCAATATATTCTTCGGTTAAATATACAACTTTATCTACTTCCATATTACGCGCCATTTTTAATTTTCTGACCTCTTTTTGATAATATTCATATTTATTACCAATTACTTTTCCACAGGTAAAACACTTTACAGGTATAATCATCTTGAAATATATAAATATTATATTAATTTATTTATAAGTCAATTTTTTTTTAATATAATATTTAATCTTCTTCTTTATTTATTTGGGACAACCACTTCCATAACATTTATGTCTAAAATAATAGTAGTCTATATCATGTGTTTTTCCTTGTTCATTTCGTCTAAAAGTGGGACCATGTATATCTCCTGAATGACATTGCTCTTTTCCTTTCATTTTGGCATAAACGCAACATGATGTAGCAAGACAATTATCCTTGGTTAATTTGGAACAACTTTCCTGTAATGACTTTCGATCTCCTTCATGGTTCTTACAGAAACCAGTGGAAGCCATAGAATCAAAGGCTTCAATATCCACTACTTTTTCAATTTGTTTGTCTTCTACAGGAGTTAAATCAAATCCGATGATTGAGAAAAAAACCATTAATCCTATAATTAAAATTGAAACGGATAAAGCAGATGGTCCTAATTTTTTAATAAATTCTGCATTCATTTGTATTTTAAAAATAGTTTTAACTGTTATCACTAAAATTAATAATATTAATAATTTCATAACTCTAGCATTTGTATCGTCCATATATATAAATTTCTAATATTTTATTATTTTGCAACTTCTATAATTTCCATACCAATTGAAGTTTTTATTTTTCTATGTTGTTTTCCACTTTTATGTATTTTATTATGACATTCTTCGCATAATGTTAAAAGATTTGCTGGATGATTTTTATGAAAAGTTCCTATTATATTATTTTCATCCGCATTTTCTTGATGTTGTAAATGATGAACTTCTGTTCCTAGATTTTTTTTACACAATTCACAATTTCCCATTATTTTTTTACTATTAAAATGCGATGTCTTTTGTTCTAATACACTTCTCTCTTCCTTTTTATATTTTCTTCTTAAATCAAATGCTTTTTTCAAAAAATTATCTGGTAAATGTAGCGATTTACAAACTTCTAATCCATACATACATGAACCTGGTCCATCTTTTAATTTTCTATTATAAATTAATTTATCATTCATTTCGTCGTATTCTACTTCCATGTGTTTTATTAATATTGTTTCCATATTTTCTATTTCTTCATAATTTACAATTTCGTGAATATGTGTAGCAAATATAGCAGTTACATTTTTGTTATACAACATTTCTAATCCGGATACAAAAATACTGATAGCAGAATCTTGTTCTGTGCCTGAACATAATTCATCTCCTAATATCAAGCTATTTTTATCAGCTGTATTTAAAATTATTCTTAATTCTGACATTTCCACTGCAAAAGTAGATAATCCTTTAAATAAATTATCATTACCTAAAATCCGTGTAAAAATAGATTTATATGGTACATAAATTAACTCACTACAAGGAACATACAATCCTGCCTGTGCCATAATAATAGATATTCCCAATGATCTTATAAAACTAGTTTTTCCAACTGCATTTGTTCCATATAATAACATCATGTCTTTTTCTAGACCAAGTGATAAATCATTAGGAGTATATGTCTCATCAACATTTAATTTTTCAATTAACGGATGTCTCAATTCTTTTACATTTACATAGGATTTATCACCTTCTTTTATTAGAGGTTTACAATAGTTATGTTTTATAGCAATATAACACATGTTCTGTAATAAATCTATATGAGATACAAATTGAATTAAATTATAAAATTCCTTCTCATATTCTTCTAATTTTTTAATAAATTTCATATATTCAATACTAATTAGGTCTTTCATTTTACTTCTTGAAGAAATTATATCACTACATACTTTTTTAATATCTTCATTTACAATATTAACATTTGACCCAGTTGCTGTTTCATAATTAATTGTCTTTATAAAAAATATAAATTTTTTAGCATTTCCATTTTCATTTATAAAGGTTAATTCTTCACTTATTTTATCTTTTATTTGTTCTGCTAATATTTTGCTTCTTCTACTCGTACATTGTAAATTATATCCATTTTTATCAGTTGAATGAATTTTGACAAAATCATTTTTCTTGCTTTTCTCTCCCTTTGCTATTAAATCATCCAAGTAAACTCTCATACATTCTATCTTACTTTTACTATCTTGGTTTAATTCCACATATTTATCCAACTCTTTATTTATTCCTTCTTTAATAAAATTTGTGTCAAAATCAAATGTATTTATATTCTTACATTCATCTAATATAAATGTTTCTTCAAATACTTGTTTGAACTTTTTACAAATATCTTGTATATTCATGGTAATTTTGTTATTAAGATAATGGTTGATATGTGAATCCGAAGATAGATTAGAGTATAAAGATTGGATGTTAGAGAGATTATCATAAAAATAAAATAAATTCTGGGGAGTTATTTTTTTTAAATATAATTGTCTATTTAATTTTTCAATATCTTTAATACTTTTTAGTTCATTTCTCCATGTTTCCCAATAATCGGTTGTTAACAAATACTCTGTTATATCATATTTTTCTTCTATTTTATCTCTATTCGTCATTGGATTCAATATATTATATTTAAAGCTTCTTACACCCATAGGAGTAATACAATTATTTAAAAATTCGCTTATACTCGATAATTTTCCAGTATAATTTTTATCAGGTAATATATTTAATTGTTCTAGGCTATGATTAGCTAATAACATTCGTTCTGATTTATTTTCAACGGTAGGTTCACAAATTTTATTTACTAGACTAGGGTTGTGCTCATAAACAAAATTTAATAGATAAACATACGATTGTATACCATAAGTAAATTCCAAACTATTTTTAAAGAGAGATTCGCTAATATTAAACGGAAAGAATTTATCTAGAATTTCTCTCTGGTATGTCTGACTCTCAACCTTTTTGACCTTGGATTCATTGATATCTAACACATGAGTTTTTTTACTTTGTAATTTAATAAATTGAATGACATCGTTTATTTCTTTTTGAGAGAAATTAGAGATAAAAATACATTCTTTTGGATTGTAGGAAGAAATAAATCTTTCTAATTCATCATAAGTAGTTGGATTATGTAAGTGTTCGGAAATAATCTGATAAAAACTACTTTTTCCTGTATAATTATCTATAATGGACATACCGATTACAATGTTTCCCGATTTATTTATTTTTGTTTTTTTATGAGATTCAATCCAAATACATGCTACATGATTGGAGACATCATCATTAGAATTTTCATAAAAATAAGTTCCTGGTGAATAAATAGCTTTAAGACTGCGGGTAGTGTTACTAGTAGGGGCATCTTGGTCATAAATTACGGCAGAATATCCACTATTAATAATTTTTTCAAGATATTTTTCGAGGAGAAAAGGGATTTTGGAGGAAAAACCAAGCATTAACACTTCTTCGGTTTTTTTACCTGGAGCAAGCTCAGCATATTTTCTAAGATGAATAATTTGAGGTTCAGTTATTTCTTTAGTATTTTTATCTACTTTGGTATATATTTCATAAAAAGATCCAACTTCCATCAATAATAAAGTATTTTCTCCTAATTTCTCTCTATATTCATCTCTCAATTTAAAGTATTGTTTTAATAAAGCCATTAAATAAATATAAACTAGTATATTTATATTTATTTTTTAATGTATTTTCTCTCTTTTTATAGTTTAACTGATAAAGTATTTAAATCCATTTGTTTTCCACAAGTAATTTGAGGAACTTGGTTGAAATTTCCAGCTTGTAATTTTTGTCTTAATTGTTCAAGACAAGCCTTCCATGTTAAAGAATTATTCTCATTTAAC
>Ga0213866_10000261_pt1 | contig 43730 bp, 41 predicted proteins | sample PICome_11_FD_160079 | JGI IMG/M metagenome (GOLD analysis project Ga0213866, IMG submission 160079) | Coastal seawater microbial communities near Pivers Island, North Carolina, United States - PICO284 | ecosystem: Environmental > Aquatic > Marine > Coastal | place: USA: North Carolina...
TAACTGTTAAATCACAGTTAATGATAACATAAAGTTATAAAAATTAGTTAGTAATAATTTTATTATAAGAATTGGACAGTTGTTAAGATATAACAACTGTTTCTTGCTTTTTAGGAGCGTCACTTTAAATGCGAGGTTTTACACGGTAGTTAGGTAGTGTTACGTAAGCAGTTGTTCCAACTCCGACCTTGCTATCTAGCTTAAATGTTCCGCCGTGCATTTGTGTAAGCATCTGACAAAGTGGTAGTCCAAGACCAGTTCCTTGGTCAACATCGTCACCGTGTACCTGTTCAAATACCGCCATGGCCTTAGGGATGTCCTTAGAATCAATTCCTCTTCCTGTGTCACTTATGGATATCACAAAGTTCTTTTCTTTGTCATAGTGGCTTGAAATGATTATTTTACCACCTTCTGGAGTGAACTTAATAGCATTTGAAAGCAGGTTTATAATTATTTGCTTTATTTTACGTCTGTCAGCAAAAATGAAATTATCTTTTTGAGGTACTGCGTTGATTACATTAATGCCATTAGATCGGGCTTTTTGCTCAATTATACGTATTGAACTGTTAACTGTTTTGCCAACATCAACGGTTTCTTCTTTTAAGGTAAGCTTGCCAGCGTCACCCTTAGAGAAATCAAGCACATCATTGATAAGCTCTAATAAATGGTGTCCACATGAATTAATGTCTATCATTCTCTCAGATTGCTGAGGAGTCAGCTTGCCGAAATAATCTTTTGAGAGCATTTCGGAAAAGCCGATAATGGCATTTAAAGGTGTACGCAGTTCATGACTCATCTTTGCCAGAAAATCTGATTTTGCCTGACTTGCAAGTAGTGCCTTATTCTCAGATATCTGAGCCTTCTTGACTTGCTTTTCAAATAGGTAAGCAAAGCTGACTATTAAGCCTATGAACATCACAAAAATTGTCGCAAATAGATAATATTGACGTTTTACCATATTTATATGTTCAAAAATTCCTGAGTCATTAATGCTTAAATGAACAGAAACGGGAACAGATTTTACATTCTGCTGGGAGAAAAGCCTGAACCTGTCGTTAATAGTTTTAGAAATAACCTGACTAGCAAAAGCTTTATCTTGTGCAAAGTCATTTATCACTGCTTTAAATAAATTTGTGCGCTGGTCACTTACTACAAGAAAGTCACCACCGTTACCATTATGTGTTACAGCTATCTGCATTTTATTTTTATTTAAGGCTGATTGCAGCAGGTTTACTATGTGATTACCGTCTATGACTGCCATAACAAGTCCACCGAAATTCCCTTCGATATTTTCCAGGCGACGACTTGCAATTATCTGGTTGTTCTCTTCACTGGGTAGCGAGCTAATGTATATATCGTCGCTATTGCGTTCTTTTTGGATTTCGACATGTTGTTTTATAGCTGTTTTAACATTGGTGAATTTTGTAAAACGGCTATTGTGTCTTCTAAAGGAAATATCAACGGATGCATTTTCATCAGTAATTAACATTTTACTTATATGAGGAACTTCTTTTACCCACATTTTAAGGTTATGTTCCATATCTGATTTAAGTGACTTACCAAAAAGCTGATTGAAATATTGGCGTTCTACGGCACGGCGTAATATCTGATCAACGGAAATGAAGGCTATTTCTACATTTGATGAAGCGACTTCAGTCAATCTTGACAGGTCGTGCTTTGCCTGATCAACGGTTTCATTATACTCACGCTTATTTTGAAAAAACGAGAAAGAAACTACAGCTACAATTGCAATAACGCTTATTATAACTATGGAGCTTAAATTTGATAATTTTATATATTTTTGCAGCATTGTATTTAATTAAAAAATAAGTATCTAATGTTAAATAATTTTACTAAAGTTATATGACAAATGGTAAAATATGCGATAATAGTTAACAAAAAGTTAACGAGCTAAAAAAGTTTTATAGGATTAAAATGGTCGCACATATAAACACAGTTGCATTTCAGGGCATTACCCCGAAAACTGTAGACGTACAGGTTCATATAGCATCAGGAATGCCAGCATTTAGTATTGTTGGATTACCTGATAAGGCGGTTGGGGAGTCGAAAGAACGGATACGTTCGGCAATGAATTCGTTGGGGTTGTCCCTGCCTCCTTCAAGAATGACCGTTAATCTTGCTCCTGCAGATGTAATTAAGGAAGGTAGCCATTATGACCTTGCAATTGCTTTGGGGCTGATGGTTGAAATGAATGTAATTAAAGCAGATGAGTTATCAAGATATATAGTTTTGGGAGAATTGTCTCTTGATGGTTCTATAACGAATGTTGCGGGAACTTTACCCGCTGCAATTCATGCTGCATCATTGGGAATGGGCGTTATCTGTCCGCAAAAAAATGGTCCTGAGGCTTGTTGGGCGGGAGAAATTGAAATTATTGCAGCAAATAACCTGCTGGAACTCATTAACCATTTTAAAGGAACTCAGGTTATTACACCACCTACCATAAAATTTGATGAGGCTGCCAATACGAACTATCCTGATATGAGGGACATAAAGGGGCAGGAAACTGCTAAGAGGGCACTGGAGGTGGCGGCATCAGGTGGACATAATATGTTGATGATGGGGCCTCCCGGGTCAGGTAAGTCAATGCTTGCTTCTCGTTTGCCCGGAATTACACCTGACCTTACAAGTAATGAAATGCTCGATGTCAGTATGATAGAAAGCATAACCAATAACTTAGAAGAAGGTAAGGTAAAGCGCAGTAGGCCATTTCGTGATCCGCATCATTCTTGTTCTATGGCGGCAATGATAGGTGGGGGTAAAAGAGCTTTGCCCGGCGAAATAACCTTGGCGCATAACGGGGTTTTGTTCTTAGATGAGCTGCCTGAATTTCCAAGGCAGGTATTAGATTCGCTAAGACAGCCGTTAGAGACCGGAAAGGTAATGGTATCCAGAGCAAGCGCTCATGTAACATATCCAGCTAATTTTCAGCTTGTAGCTGCTATGAATCCTTGTCGTTGCGGGTATTTAGGAGATGCGAATCGTGCTTGCAATAAAGCACCTAAATGTGCGGTTGATTACCAGTCAAAAATATCAGGTCCTCTGTTTGATAGGATAGACATTCATATTGAAGTGCCACCCGTAACCCCGATGGACTTGAATAAAGAGCCGCCAAAGGAGGGTAGTAAGGAGGTTCTGGACAGGGTGCAAAATTCAAGAGAAATACAAAAAGAGCGTTATAAAGGATTAGACTTTAATACAAATTCAAGAGCCGATGGTGAAGTTTTAATGCAGGTTGCAAAGCCTGATAACGAGGGGTCTAAAATGTTAGATGTAGCATTTGAAAAGATGGGGCTTTCAATGCGTGGATATAATCGTGTTCTAAGAGTTGCTCGCACTATTGCGGATATGAATGCTAGTGAAAATGTCAAAAAAGAGCATATAGCAGAAGCAATCGGATATCGCAAGGTGAACTTTATGTAGTCTTTGGCAACCAAAGGTTTTATTGTGTGCGAAAAAGCTTTATATAGTCACAAATATTTTATATAAAATAGCTACAATTAAAAACGGCTAGTTTCTAATAGGTCATGCTATCTGGGGTCATAGCAAAAATAAGGGAAGTAAATGAGCAAAATAATCAACGATAATATAAGTGTTTGTAATATAGTGCGTGATACACCATCTGAAGGTGGAGGCCCCTCTACAACTATTGACCCGTCTACGGCTTCTCCTTTTGGTTCTGCAAAGGAAAGAGTTCCCGTTTCTACTTTAAGTACTCCGCAAAAACGAGAAGCATGGGATACGGCTGAGCCTATAAGGAAAAGACAAAGAGAATTAGGTGGAGCGCAAGGCGAGGAAATTTCAAGAAAGCAGAAGAGCGAAGAAGATATTTCTAGAGACTACATTGAGGATTGCTGGAAACATATTGATAATGAAACTAAAGATATGAGCCCTGCTGAGAAAAGGCAGTATATCGTATCAAACTTTGGTTCTCAAATGGGAACTGTAATTGAAGCGTATAAAGCAGGTGAGTTAGATCAATATATAGTTCCTGAGAATGAGCCTGACAGAACTCCTGATAGGGATGATGAAGATGACAGATCTTTACAAGGTGGTTCAGCTCCTGCAGTTGATACAGGAACAAGTAGTGTAAGGCGTCGTAAGGAAGAAAGAAAAGCACGAGTTGAGAAACAAGAGCGTGAAAGGGATCTTGCTGATGTTACTGGTGCTATTGCTGTTGAAGCAGGCGCAGGAATTGCCAAAGAATTAGCAACAATGCCAGCTGGTATGATAACGGAAGTATTGAAGAAGCTTCAAGAAGAGGGCAAGAGGGAAGGACGCAATGTTGACCTTAGGGTGGCTATAGCAGTAGCAGGCCTAGTTGAGCAGCTTATAGCTCTTCCGTTTAATGTTATCATGAATAATGCTCTTAAGAAGCAGGAAGAGTTCGGTAATAAATATAAGGATGAAGAGTTCTTGGCATTACTAGCTAAAGGAAGAGATTCTGCTGCTGCTAAGGCTACGACTTCAAGAAGAAAAGATACGAACGGCACCGGTATTCAAAATGAAAGAGATGAGGAGTTGATAGAAGGAAAAACTCCTGATAATCCTGATGGTGGTCTGCCGGGGCGTCAATAATTTTTCTACGGTATTTTGCTGGTGTTACACATAGCTTATATAAGCTATGTGTACATTTTTCTGTGCGTGTAATTTGCTACGCTTATCTGTAATGTCTCTTAAAATTTACACTGATCTTAGGTTAAATGCCAATATGTAAGTTCCTTATCAAGGCAGCTTTTATACTTGTATAGCCAATTAAATTAGCCATAAATTTGGAAAAGTGGAGCGGATGTGATACAATTGTGTTGCGATATTAGCGAAAACTTTATTGGGACGATTATATAATGCCGAAAAAAAAAGGAAGGTTTAGTCAACTTATTTCCTCCACTAAGAGTAGAAAACCAAAAGAGTTTTCCGAACAAGATAAGCTTGAGCTTTATATGGAGTCTACGCAACATTTAGCTGGAGTTTTGGTTGATTTTAGTGATAAAAAAGAGGAGCTAAACTGTGATGATGATACATATCAATTAATATGCCGTGGTCTTAGTTATATGATTCGTGATTCAGAAGAGAAGTATAAAGGTCATAAATATATGCCAGAAAATTATGATGATGTATATTCACATGTGACCGAATTATTTAATCATGGACCTTTTTATCCTCCAGAAGATAGAACTGATGCACAAAAAGAATTTATTGATGAAAGCATCAATGGATTAAAGCAGAAAATGGATAAATATACGGATAATGGACAATCATTATCACACTTACCAAGTGATCATAAAGAACCTGGTACAAAAAACGGTTTAAAGAGGTCTGGAGTTTAAATAAAATAAATGCTTTATCATTATAAATTAATATGATAAGAGAGGGCTATGAGTATGGGAAAAGTAACGCATAATAATGAATTTAGTCGTGATAAAAAGCTAAAACTTTATCATGATTCAACGAAATATCTTGCGGATGTATTAGTTAATCTTAGTGATAAAAAAGATGAACTAAACTGTAGTCAAGACACGTACCGACATCTAAATCGTGGTATTGGTAATATGATTCGTGGTTCGTTAAAGAAATATGATAAACTTCAGTATTTGCCAAAAGATTATAAAGAGACATATTCAGAGATATCGGATTTATTTAATAGTGGCTCTTTTTCTCCACCTGAGGAAAGAACTGAGGCGCAAAAACAATTCGTTAAAAAAAGCGTTAATGGCCTTAAGCAAGTAATGGAAAAGTATACGGAATCAGAAGAATTATCATCTCATCTTCCAAAAGATTATAAAAGGCCTGGTACGAGGGCTGACGACAAACAGAGTTTGAATAGATAATTAAAAAACTCTAATAATCCTACTTCTTGGCATATTTTTTAATTTCACCATCTTTTAAAGTAACTATCCTGTCCATCTTGTTTGCTAACTCATGGTTATGAGTTACAATTAGCATGGCAAGACCTTGCTCTTTTACGGATTTAATCAATATATCAAAAACATCACTTGAAGTGCTTGGGTCTAAGTTACCAGTTGGCTCGTCAGCTAAAATAAGAGAGGGCTGATTAACCATAGCGCGGGCGATTGCTACTCTTTGTTGCTCTCCGCCTGAAAGCTCAGAGGGCTTGTGTTTCAAACGGTGAGAAAGACCCAGACTTTTTAATATATCTGCGGCATTTTTTTCGGATTCTGCTTTATTAGACTTATTTATAAGCTGTGGGATAATGATATTTTCCAGTGCCGTGAATTCCGGTAAAAGGTGGTGGAACTGGTATATAAAGCCAATGTCATTACGGCGTGTTACAGTCCTAACCTTATCAGAGGCCTTGGTGCAATCATTGCTATTTATCATTATCTTGCCGCTTGTAGGGCTGTCAAGCAAGCCTGCGATTTGTAGTAAAGTACTCTTTCCTGAACCACTAGGGCCTATAAGAGCGACAACTTCACCAGATTTTATATCAAGGTTAGCTCCTTTTAAAACTCGTATATTGTTCTTTCCTTGTTTGAAGGACTTGCTTACATTATTTAATGATAAGACTATATTACTCATATCTAAGTGCCTCGGCAGGATCTTGTTTTGCAGCTTTATATGCAGGATATATAGTGGCTAGGAACGAAAATAAAATACCCATACCGACAGACCATATAACATCATTTGTTTGAATCTCAGCCGGAAGTTCTGATAAGAAATATACAACAGGATCGAACAAAGGGTTGCCTATAACAGACTCTAACCAGCCTCTGATAGACTCAATGTTGGCCGCAAAGCTAAGACCCAGAATAAATCCTAAAATAGTTCCAACAATACCGATGGATGCCCCGCATAAGAAGAATACTTTCATTATCATGGACTTTGATGCTCCCATAGTTCTCAATATAGCTATGTCGTTACTCTTGTCGTTAACAAGCATTATAAGGCTTGAGATGATATTAAAGGCTGCGATAAATACGATTAAGGAAAGAATAAGGAACATTACCGTTCTTTCAACCTTTAGAGCGTTAAATAGGGTTGCATTGGTTACCTTCCAATCCTGAACTATAAACAAGCCCTCTAAAACTGAATCTATCTTATTAACTACGATATCCGACTTTTGTGGATCATCCGTTAGTATTTCTATTGAATTTACCGAATCTGGGTATGAGAAGAATTTTTGTGCAGAGCTAAGAGGCATGAAAATTACGTTATTATCAAACTCATACATTCCAGCTTCAAATGTAGCGGCAACAAAATAGCTTTTTAACCTTGGCATGGTACCAAGTGCAGTTGCGCGTCCCTTAGGAGATATCAAAGTAACCTTATCACCCACTGCAACGCCAAGTCTTGTGGCAAGTTTGGCACCTAGTATTACACGGTTCTCGCCATTAAAGTCAGCTAATTGACCATCTTTTATATTATTTGCTATTAACGGCTTGGCTGAAATGCTTTCAAGGCGCATACCTTTTACTACTGCACCAGTTGTAGCATATTTTGTAGTTACCATTGCCTGACCGTCAATTATCGGTGTGATCGATTTCACTCCTTTTATCTGGGTAAGACCGCCAGTAATATTGTCAAAATCATCAATATGACGTTCATAGCTGGATATGTAGATATGCCCGCTTAGACCTAATATTTTTTTTGTAATTTCTGCCCTGAACCCGTTCATTACAGCCATAACAACAATTAGTGTGGCAACGCCTAAAGCGATACCGACAAATGAAAATCCTGCTATGACGGATATAAAACCCTCACGTCTACGAGAGCGCAAGTAACGGAAGGCTATCATTCTTTCTAGTTTTGAGAACATGCTAAATTTTAACCGTTATCCATATAAATAAGATGCTAAAATATATTCAGCATTACAAAAAATTTTATACCAGTTTTTTCAATGCCGCTTCAACAGACACTTCTTCTTTTTCACCGGTTTTACGGTTCTTTAACTCAACTAAACCGTTCTTAATACCTCTTGGCCCAATTGCAACTTGCCATGGCAGGCCAATTAAGTCCATAGAGGCAAATTTCTTTCCGGCGCTTTCTTTTGTGTCATCATATAGTACCTCAACAGATGCATTTTGCAACTTGTTATAGATATCTTCACAAGCTTTATCACATGCATCATCACCAGTTCTGATGTTAATTAACCCCACTTTAAATGGTGCTACAGCATCAGGCCAGATAATTCCATTGTCATCATGGCTTGATTCGATTATGCCTCCTACAAGGCGGGAAACGCCGATTCCATATGAGCCCATATCAGGGTAAATCGATTTACCCTCTTTATCTAAAACTTTTACATCCATAGCTTTGGTATATTTTGTACCAAAGTTAAATATGTGACCAACCTCTACTCCACGTTTAGTGCGTAAATCTTCTTTAGCAACCGGGCAATTATCCTCATCGTGCATTTCGTCAGCGGCAGCATATAGCTCACGCATTGCTTGGGGGTTAACTTCATCTTGAGCGATGAGGTCATCGAATTTTTTATCATAGAATATCTGGCTCTCGCCTGTTTCTGCCAATATTTGGAATTCGTGGCTTAAGTCTCCGCCTATAGCGCCATTATCAGCTCTTACCGGAATTGCGGTAAGCCCCATGCGTTTGAATGTCTTTAAATAGGCTTCATACATTATGTCATAGGATTTTTTTGCCCCCTCTTTGTCCAAGTCAAAACTATAGGCATCTTTCATTAAGAATTCACGGCCACGCATAACACCAAAACGAGGGCGTATCTCGTCACGGAACTTCCATTGGATGTTATATAGGTTCAGAGGAAGGCTTTTGTAGCTTTTTACGTTCTTGCGGAAGATGTCAGTTACAACTTCTTCAGCCGTTGGGCCAAATAGCATGTCACTTTCATGACGGTCTGTAATGCGAAGCATTTCTTTGCCGTAATCATCATACCTACCTGACTCTTGCCATAATTTTGCTGGTTGGATAGCAGGCATTAATATTTCAATGGCACCGGCTTTGTCCATTTCTTCGCGCACGATATTATCAATCTTCTTTAAAACCCTAAGACCTAGTGGAAGCCAGCTATATATGCCTGAATTGGTCTGGCGTACCATTCCTGCACGCAACATTAGCCTGTGAGATACTATTTTAGCCTCAGCAGGATTTTCTTTGATAAGGGGAATAAAAAATCGTGATAGATACATCTTATTTATAATCCAAAATTGTTACTTCTATAGGTTCATTATCATATGAAATAAGACTTATCAATTAAATGATATAAAAAAGCTCCCAATTCTAATGAATAAGGAGCTTTTTAGAGGGTAGGAGATATTAAAATGTTATAGTCTTCTGTTTAGCTCTTCTTCCATGTCTCTTACTGTCGAGATAAGGGTGGCATTAGCGTTATAGTTTGACTGGATACCGATGGTTCTGGTCAGTTCTTCTGCTATATCGGCCGTTGAACCTTCAAGCGAGCCGGCAACAACTGTTCCTGCACCACCTTGACCAGCATCCTTAAGGTTTACCTCACCTGAATCCTGAGTTACAGAAAAGGTATTTCCCGTTTGTGGTGAAAGAGCGTTCTGGTTGGCAACTGTAAGAATCGGAAGCTTGTAAATAGGCTTGATCTCACCGTTACTGAAGTTTGCGTTTACGGTTCCGTCATCATCTACGGTAATTCCTTTAAACTGTCCGGCTGCAACACCATTTTGCTCGATGAATTCAACACTATAAGCTGAATCAAATTGGCGTAGTCCGTCCGTAAGGCCGATAACAGTTGCTCCTGGTGTTCCACTTGGCTGACCTGTTGTACCAAAATCAAAAACGACAGTATTATCAACAGCACCAGTTGACCAAGGGATTGTAATAGCTGCTGTTAGTGAATTAGAAACGCTATTTAATGAACCGTCACCATTGAAGGTTACTACTCCACTTGCTATTAAACCATCAGATGAGCTGTTACTAAGCTCTGAAGGATTTAATGAATAAAATTCGGTCGCCCACGTATTTACACCAATCTTTAAGAATGAAAGCCTGAAATCGTGACCCGTACCAAGTGCATCGAAAACCTCAATATTACGAGGGAAGTGAGGAGTAATGTTACCACCTGCCATATTCAATGTTGAGTCCGTTGCATTATATGTAATTGGAACAACAGCGGATTGAGCTGAGGCTGCAACAGTTCCTGTTATATTCATCGCGCTGAAGAAGCCATCACCTACGTCATGGTTGTCGGCGATGCCAAGCTCTGCGATCAAGTCGTCAGCGGAGTCGCCTACAACTAACCCTGTTGTAGGAGTTGCAGAACTTATAGCAATACTGGTGTTACCTGACGCATTACTGGTCGTTGCTGAGAAGTTACCGTCACCATCGACTATTGCCTGCAATTGAGCCATTGTATTGAAGGTTCCTGCACCCGCTGCGGCTACTGCCGTACCTGCGGCACTCCATGTTCCACCCATTGCAGCGTGGATAACGGCGTTTGTTAAGTCACCACCAGGGTCTGTTGTTGCTGAGTAGGTTATTGCTTCTGTAGCATCATCTGATGATATATATAGTCTGTTATTTACTACCCTTGCTGAAAAATCGGCATCAGAATCAATTGCAGAGGCTAGAGTTGCCAAGCTGTTAAAGTCTGTTGTAAGGGTAGGGGTGGTTTGGTATCTTACCAGCACGGTATCACCGCCACCATTTGTAAATGTTATTACATCGCCATCATCTAATGCGGCGTCTGAAAATGCTCCTGTCGTTGTGCTTGCACCGAAGATCGAAGATGCTGTAATATCATTACTTTGTGCAAAACCGCCATAGGTGGCTGTAACAGAGTTACCACCGCCTGCTTGGTCGTCTTCGAAAACTACCGTATCACCCGCGGCCATTGCTGAGCCGCTAACTGGAACTATTAAACCTGTAGATGCTAAAGTTCCATTCTCATTTGATTTTAAGTCAGCAATAACAGAATTGTCTATTTTTGTTACTGTTAAGGTGTCTTGCGGGTCGGCAGAGAATATCTCTATATTAGCGCCCGAGGTAGGGTTATTAACAATAGAGCTAAGGTCTGGTTGTGCATTAACTAATGTTTCAAGTCCTGAAAAAGTATTCCACCTTAGAACACCCGCTGATGCTGCAAGCTGGTCGCTGAAACCTAGTTCGTTATGTAAGTTACTACCACTTACATCGCCAAATGTAATCGATTCTGTTGCATCTATAGATGAAAGAAATAATTGTCCGCCTGATGTTCTTGCAGTAAGACCAGTTGTAGCATCGATTGCTTGAGCTAAAGTGTTAAGGCTGTTAAATTCTCCAATTCCCGTTGCAGGATTGGCTGCTGTAAAAGTGTAAGTTACCGTTCCACTTGATGTGGTTGTAATTGTGAACTGATCTCCTTCAGCAAGAGTACTGCCTGTAGTAAATGCTGTACTAGTCGTAGTTGCAGCAAAAATTGCAGTTGATGTGGCGTCATAAGATTCTGCATACCCACCATAAACAAATGTAGCGGCAACTCCGTTCGACGTTAAAGTTATGCTGTCATTTTTTTGTGTTCCTGCAACTGGAACTACGATTTCATCTTGTGCAATTGTGCCGTTTACTGAAGTGCTCGTCGGGGCAAGATTTATAGTTGCTCCCTGATAGACTGTTTGACCAGAGTTCAGGTTAAGTCCTGTCGATACTGTAGTTGTTGCCGATGCGGTACCACTTGCAGAGTTTGTGTCTACTACTACAAGAGAGCTTGTTGACTCTGCAGCTGTGGTGTTCAAGTTACCAGTTTGACCTGGTTTTCTGCCATCATTATCAAGCGGCCAGCCAAGAAGCTGAAGCCCTTCGGGGTTTACTAGCTCACCTTTGTTGTTAATATCAAAAGAACCTGCACGGGTTAGTAGTAATGTACCACTATCATCCTGAACGGGAAAGAACCCGTTTCCAGATATTGCAAGGTCGGTTACCCTTCCTGTTGATTCAATCAATCCTTGTGTTTCAATAATACTCTTTGCGCTTACAGAAACACCACCACTTGAATATCCTGAACCTGTTGTTGTGTTGGTAACAAGTGTTGAAAATTGGCTTTTTATTGCCTTATATCCAGGTGTTGATGCATTTGCGATATTATCGGCACTGATAGAGATACTCGTACTTTGTGCCTGTAATCCTGTTACCGCTGAATTTCTTGCTCCTGATAGTCCCATATTACTCCTCCTTACTTATGTTAGAACCTTATATATCCTCTTGATCTTTTGAACGTATAGCGATTATGTCGCCAACTGTTGTTTTTATATTGCCAACTAGTAGAATAACTTCATCACCTTCGAAGTTTGCTCCTGTTACTAGTCCTTTAGTTGATGTTTCTACGGATTTTATCACGGCGTCATCGCCTTCACCTATCGCGTAATCCACTGATGCGAAATATTCGCCGTCTGGCACTGGATTCCCGGCATTATCCTTGCCATCCCAGATAATTGTGTTCTTGCCAGTTACTTTCTCACCATTGGCACGTCTTAGTACGTTGCCGTCAACATCTCTGATAACTACGAAAACATCGTCGGGTTTTTCATCTATGCTATATGAAAATTCAGCCCGTCCGTTCTGCAAATTAATTGCCGGAGTTGAAAATTCTATTTCCTTATCTAAATATGAAACCGGGCTGCCGAAATTATCACGCTCTGCTTTTAATAGTGATTCAATTTCTTCAAGGTGCGCATTCTGGTTAATTGATTGCTCAACGGACGATAGCCTTGTTATACTATCGATAAATTCTGTTCCTTCCATAGGGTCTAGCGGGTCTTGGAATTTTAGCTGTGCTAATAAAATGGTAAGAAAATCTTCCCTTGTACCTACAAGAGAGTCGAAATCCTCTTCACTTCTTGTTTTACTAGGACTTGTACTAGTTGCTCCTAATGTCGCTGCTGCTGATTCTATCGTAGACATGGTTATTCTCCCTTATACCCTTATATCTAATCCGTCTTTTAACGCCATGTTAGAGCTGTATGCTGCCATTGCGTTATTTATCCCATCGTCATCATTTTCTTCATTTTGGGCGTATCCGCTCCCGAATGCTTCGTTTATTATTTCTTTCCATTTTTCATCACTTTTTTCATGGAAGCTGAAGCTCAAATCACTTGATTGCGCTTGAAGTGCGTCTTGCAATAAGCCCTTCAATGATGCTGACTCTTTTTGTAATAGGTTCAGCGTGTCTATTTTTTCTGCCATGATGGCAACTTTTGTCTTGCCGTCATTACCAAGTTCCATGCGAACGTCAACGCTACCTAATTCCTTAGGGTGTAGTTGAATGGTAATTTTGCTGTCTCTATTGCCGTTCAATGAAGATATGCCGAATTTAATCTGTGCCAGAACATCTTCGGATTTTCCCGCCTTCATTGCGCCCATGTTCTTTATGTTATTCGACACCGTATCCACATATTTTTGGAATTTGGTGAAGTCACCTGTTGTAGGTTGAGCGTTTAAGTTACTAGAAAGTGATGCCTGATTTAACAGATCCGAATTATGCTTAAATGGAGTTGAATTTGATTCGCTATTTATAAAGCTGTCAAGTAGAGGGTTGGTACTTTGACCTGATTGTCCTTGTGTAGCTTTATTTGCCGCAATATTATTATTGTCTATCTGTGACTGTAATTTTTGTGTTAGTTGCTCAGAGTTCTGAGAGGCCTTTTCTATCTGGTTTTTTACCTTATCAATGTCATTAAAGCTGTTTGAATTGTCTTTTGTTTTCTGGCCTTCTTTAGCAGCGTTAGCTAGTAAGCTTTCAATCTGACCTGATTTTACATCGGAGTGCAAGATTGTTGGTGTTTGGGCATTGTCCTTAGCCGTTTCTATTATAGTATCGGCAATTTTAGCTATAGTACCTTCTTCTGTAGTAGCTAAATTACCAAGTTGTTGTACGTTTGACTTTTGTAATATATTTGCTGTTGGAACTGAGGAATTGTTAGTTACGACATTTGTTTCCTTGGCAGAAGATAGTAAACCGGCCTGTGCAATTTCTGAAGTGGCTGAAGATAAAGCTGCCCCAAGATCTTGAGCAATGTCACTGATAGGCAATATTTGTGTTTCAAGCCCGACTTCTTCTTGTAATTGTATAAGGTTGCTCAACACATTGCCTTTTAGCAGATTATCCAGACCTGCGTTGGTAATTTTTGTGCTATCACTGATATTTTTAATCTTGCCGAGTAAACTAGCAAGAATAGAACGTTCGTCATCAGAGAGGTTGTTAAAATCAATGTTATTGGCTTTTATGTCATTAACAAGACTGGCCAGATCCTCAACGCTTATACCATCTGTCAGGCTTTTGTTGGTGTTGTTGGCCAGTGGAATGCCAAAGTTAGCTATGTCTTTATTTGTGCTGCTTAAAGACGCTTCAAGAGTGTTTGCTACTAATGTTACACTATCTTCAACAAATCCGTCTTTATCAGATTTATGTTCACTTTCTAAATGCTCTTTGAATTCTTTGTATTCATTAACATCACGCTTAAGGTCGCGGCTACCTGCCACATCCCTTTTTAAGTCAGGCCTGTCGGCCTGCTGCGTAGTTAATATATCTAGTAAACCAAGATTCATTTTATTACATATAAAAAGTTTAACTCGCAGTAATATAAGCAATAGGTGTGCCAGTTTGTGTAAGACATTGTATTGCAATGATTTGTTTGGTATGGAGGGATGCTGGTGAAGTTGCTAATTGGTGATGTGTGGAAAAAATTACCTTTTATATTAGGCAGTTATTTCCATTCATATAAATTCATGCAGTTATTTTTCTTAATGAGGGGCAATTCTTTACTGATAGCTCACTTTGGGAAAAGTTCATCGTTGTATTTCTTCGTTATTACGGCTTGTATTTAGACGCTCAACATGTGTTGCAGCGGACTTTTCTTGATTGGATTGTTCAACTTCTTTTATAAGAGGTAGGGTTGTTTGCATTTCGCCCTTTAATCCTTGTTCTTTTGGTGCGCTATTAAACTTTATTATAGAATTAGTTGGTTCGTACTGGTTAAATATAGATTTGTATGCTTCAATTCTTTGTTGTGGATCTTCAATTTTCTTAGCTTCTTTAAACATCTTGTTTGCAGCTCTATATTGAACTTTTCCGTATTTATTTAATGTATCAGAGTATGCTTTTAAATAACTGGTTTCATTTCGAGTTTTTATCTGCTCAGGAGTGCCTCTTAATGTTGTTGATAATCCTTTTCCTGCTCCCTCAAGAGCTGCACCAACTCCTTTTCCGGCGCCGTGAAGTCCTGAACCAACTCCTTTACCAATACCAACGGCAGCCTCGCCAACCCCAGAGCCGGTTTTTTCTATAATATGCCCAGCCGCTTTAGCCGAAGGGATTGTTACACCCCCTACCATACCACCTACAATTCCATAAGTTGTTTCGTAAATTGAATTATCGCTCATATGTTTTTACCTATAAATTAGCCTTTATGTTGCGGATATTTTACAATAAATGGAGAATATTGTCAATTCTGCCCCAGTGTTCAGGTGATAAATGCCCGCATCTAATAGATATTTAGATAAGAAATTGATGTGAATTAAAGGCTGAACTTGTCACCTAGATAAACCCTGCGCACTTCTTTGTTACCGACTATTTCAGTAGGAGTTCCTTCCATAAGAACTTTACCGTCATGTATTATATATGCACGGTTTATAAGGTCTAATGCTTCACGAACATTATGGTCGGTTATCAAAACACCAATTCCTCGGTTCTTTAAATGGGAAATAAGCTCTTTGATGTCAGCGACCGCAACTGGGTCAATACCTGCCAAAGGCTCATCCAGCAATATGAAAGAAGGGTTGCTTGCCAGTGCTCTTGCTATTTCAACACGTCTACGTTCTCCACCAGAAAGTGCTACGGCAGGAGAGCGACGAAGGTGGGTAATTGAAAATTCACCAAGCAAAGCATCAAGCTCAGCAGCTCTTTTTTCGGATACCGGTTGTGATAGCTCCAAGACTGAAAGAATGTTCTCTTCAACAGTCATACCTCTAAAGATAGAAGCCTCTTGAGGGAGGTAGCCAATGCCCATTCTTGCACGTCTGTATACAGGAAGGTTTGTAATGTCTACTCCATCTAGTGAGATAGTACCGTAATCAGGCCTGATAAGTCCCATTATCATATAAAATGATGATGTTTTACCCGCTCCGTTAGGGCCTAGCAAGCCAACGGCCTCACCTTGATTTACTACCATCGATATGTCACGCACCGCAGGTTTGTCACCATAGGACTTGCCTAAGTTACAGATATGTAGACCTTTCTTTAGGTTGGTGGAAACCAGTGTTGGCTTGGAGGTTTCTTTTTCTTCTTTTTGCTCTTTTACGATAGAAAAAATATTTTCTTTTTTAGGAGCGTCATCGGAGTCCAGCTCTTCTTGCGCTGATTCTTCTATGTATTCTTCTTCGACTTGGATTTCAGATTCTATTTCGGAGTCGACTTCTTCTTCAGGCTCACCGTCCTGATTTTCTTCAGTTAGAACTTCTTCAGTGTTTTCTTCTAACTCTTCAATTTCTTCTTCAGCAACTTTACTTGCAATTTCGACATCTTCTATGGCTTGTGCTTCCTCTTCAACATTCTTAACAGGTTTTTCAACTGCATCTTCTTCAAATAACGATGCTTGAGTGCTAGACACTTGCTTTTCGCTATCTTCCATCTTTTTACCTTCCTTACTCTTCCTTATCTTTGGCGCTGTGTTTGAAGACAATTTTTTTAATGCGTCTGCACTTGCACGAACCGATAAGGACTTCTTCTTACTTGGGCGTTTTATCATACTATACCTGTCTAAATAAAAACATTACTGGCTAGGTATGAAAATACCTTTCACACGTTCTTTTTTCTTGGTACCGGAGCTAGATTTTACATTCCCGCTCACAATACTACTTTTGCCAGTCTTTAAATTGTAAACGAACTTTTCACCTTTTACTACATTTTTTCCACTTTCTAGCGTAACACCGCCTGTAAGTGTAATAATATTCTTCTCGACATCAAAGATGCCTTTTTTGCTTTTTGCGGTTTCTTTCGGCGTTTTTAGCCTTACATTCCCAATAGTTTCTACTTTGGAAACAGAGTTCTGCGATTTACCTTTTTTATCATCCCCTGATTTGTAATGTACTAGCATTGTGTCAGAATTAATGGTGATGTTACCTTGAATCGCTTCAACATTACCCGAAAAAACAGCCTTTTGTTTGTTCTGTAATATCTCAAGCATGTCAGATGTAATTTCAACTGGGGCTTTGGAATCATGCCCTGTAGGTGCAGCATGAGAGCTAAAGCCAGCAAAAATCATTAGCGCTAAAATCAGTAATTTCTTTGTCATTTTACAAAAAAAAATTAAGTTAATTAAAATTTCGCGGGCATTATAACAATATTGTAGCAAAAATCCAGTGTTATAGAAAAATTATATAATTTTCATATTATGGTATTATAAGTTTATTAAAACAAGCTTTCAAAAATTTCTTTTGCAGAATTTTGCGGATATACAGATTTAGTTATGGGTCTACCGATAACAATGTAGTCCGCGCCATTGTCAACAGCTTCTTTTGGCGTCATAACACGCTTTTGGTCATCTGTTGCAGATGAGGTGGGGCGTATGCCTGGAACTACGGTAACAAAGTCATTACCGCAAGCTTCTCTTACGAGCTTTATTTCATGTGGAGAGCATACGATACCGTCCAAACCTGATTCTTTTGCAAGCTTGGCCAATATTCGAACTTGCTGGGGTGCTGCTTGGTTAATCCCGATTCCTTCCAGTTCTTGGTCGTCCATGCTGGTTAGAACCGTTACGCCAACTATAAGTGGTTTTTTTATGCCTAGTTTATCGGCTTCTTCTTTTGCTGCTTTGGCAGCGGCTTGCATCATGGTTTTGCCGCCAAGAGTATGAATTGTTATAATTCTTACATTCAGGCTTACTGCACTTCTTATTGCCTCGGCAACCGTGTTTGGAATGTCATGGAACTTTAGGTCTAAGAATATATCAAGACCAGTTGAGGCGACCTCTTTTATACCTTCAGCACCGTTCGTGGTAAAGAATTCAAGGCCGCACTTTACCATTGCAATATTTTCTTTTAGCGATACGGCAAGATTCTTAGCCTGCTGAATATCTTTGGTGTCCAATGCACAAATTATAGGGTTTTTCATAATAATTTACTCGACAATTCATTTATTGAATTTAATATATTTAATATTACTAGTTTGCTAGTAAAAAAACTAAAGGAGCATCAAATGAGTAAAAAAAATATAGGTTTGTTCGCCGTAATCGTTGCATTCTTTGCCAGTCTGGCGCTTGCCGGGTTTGATAAAAATCCAACAAGTGAACGTGAGGATAGAAGGATAAGAACCGAAGCCTCTCAGGAGACTGTTAAGTTATTGAAGCAGTTGGTTGAAGAGTCTAAGAGAACAAATGAGCTTATTACAAAACTTATCCATGTTGAAAAACTGGATAATGAAGATACAGAAACTCGCAAGAGATAACCTTCCAATACAAAAAGGACTTTTTGTTATCCATGGATAAAAAATTATGCAAATCATTGGCCGACGTTAGTTCACTTGCCAGAAGCCCTGAAGATAAGACTATCTTGAAATTAAAAAAGATAGTTAAAGAAAAGCGGGGAAATTATTCATCAGTAAAAACTAAGGCAAGTGGCTATATTTCTCATATAAGGAAGAACATAAGTTCTGTAGGGATAGAGGCGTTCTTCCGTCAATATGGACTGGACACAGATGAAGGCATTGCAATTTTGTCCCTTTGTGAAGCGTTATTGAGAGTGCCTGATAGTGCAACAGCCAATCTCCTTATACATGACAAACTAAAAGACATAAACTGGAATGAGTTTGAAGGGCAGGGGAACTCGAAAGTTATGAAAGCCTCAGCTTTGGGCATGAAAATTGTAGGAAAATTCTTGCAAAACGAAAATCCTGTAAGCATTGCCGCTGACCCAATCATCAGAACGTCAATAAAGCAATCGATGAAGCTATTGGGTGGGCATTTCGTTATGGGGCAGGATATAAATGCCGCTATTGATAATGCTTCAAAATTTGAAAAACAAGGCTATATGTTATCATATGACATGCTTGGTGAGGCGGCTCGCTCTAATGCGCAGGCAGATGATTATATAACTAAATATAGCGATGCAATAGAACAGATACAGCCTTATGTTAATCTTGCCGACCCTATATATAAAAGGCCTTCAATATCAATAAAGCTTTCGGCATTTCATCCAAGATTGCATTACACGAACATTGAGAATGTAAAATTAGAGCTTATTCCTAAATTAAAGGAAGTATTGTCTAAAGCTGTCGAAGCCGGGATATCGGTGACTTTAGACGCTGAGGAATATGAAAGGCTTGATCTGACCTTGGAAATATTCTCACAAATAATCTGTGATGAGGATTTTAAGGATGCTAGGGGGATAGGTATTGCTGTTCAATCCTACCATAAGCACGCTTATGCAGTTCTTGACCATATAGAAAAACTGGCTAAACACACTGATAGGCAGATTCCTGTAAGGTTGGTCAAAGGAGCTTATTGGGATGCTGAAATAAAGAAATCACAACTTGAAGGTCTTGATAGTTATCCTGTATTTACCCATAAGGAATATACGGATATATCGTATTTGGCATGTGCATTTAAGATGCTTGAGAAAGAGCAATTCATATATTCACAATTTGCAACGCATAATGCTGCCACGATTGCACAGATAGAGATTGCGGGCAAAGGAAAGGAGTTTGAATTTCAACTGATACACGGCATGGGCAGGTCAGTCTATGATATGGTTGTTGAAAAATATCCATGCAGGATATATGCGCCTGTTGGAACTTATAAGGAATTATTGCCTTATTTAATTCGCAGATTACTGGAAAATTCGGCCAATAGCTCATTTGTAAAGAATGTGGCCGATGAAAGAGTATCGATAAATAGTTTGTTAACAGACCCTTTGAGTTTCAAGCCTGATGACAAAGTTATAGCTTTGCCGACAGACATATATCCAGATAGGAAAAATTCCAAAGGGTGGGATTTGGGTAATAAACGGCATGTGCAGACAATCATGCATGAGCTGGAGAAGTATAAACGTCATAAATGGTATGCGACCTCGATAATAGCAGGTCATGATTTAGGGCATGCTAAGAATGAAGTTTGCAGCCCTTATTGCAATAAGCAAAAGATAGGTAAGGTTTCAGATGCGAGCGCGAAGCAAATAAAAGATGCGGTTGATACTGCCTATAGTGCTTTTGCAAAGTGGAACAACACTTCTGTAGATGAGCGTGCTAAAATACTTGATAAAATGGCCGACCTGTTGGAACAAAACCAGTTTGAATTGATGTCTTTATGTATAAAAGAGGCGGGGAAAACTATAGCGGATTCTATTGCAGAGATAAGAGAAGCGGTAGATTTTTGTAGATATTATGCTTTGCAGGCTAAACGTATCATGGGCGGGGAGCTTAGTTTGCAAGGTGTTACAGGTGAAAAGAACTTTCTTAAATTGCATGGGCGAGGTGTTTTTGTTTGTATCAGCCCATGGAACTTTCCGCTGGCGATATTCTTAGGTCAGGTATCTGCTGCACTGGCTACAGGTAATACGGTCATAGCAAAACCGGCGGAGCAAACTCCTTTAATTGCCGCGTTTACCATAAAATTACTGAAGGAAGCAGGAGTGCCTGATGGTGTAATAAGTTTGCTTACAGGAGATGGTGCTTTTATTGGGGATAAGCTTTTAAGCGACGAACGTATTGCAGGTGTGGTATTTACAGGTTCAAATGAAACTGCCGATATAATCAATAAAAAACTAGCGGCAAGGGGTGGAGCGATAATTCCGTTTATAGCTGAAACAGGCGGACAAAATGCCATGATAGTTGATTCAAGTGCATTGATTGAGCAGACGGTTGACGATGTAATAGAATCGGCATTTACCAGCAGCGGACAAAGATGTTCGGCGTTACGTGTGTTATATCTTCAAAATGAAATAGCGGATGAGTTCTTAGAGGTTTTGAAGGGCGCATTGCATGTTATGAATGTTGGTTACCCTGAGAGTGTAGATACTGATATTGCTTGCGTTATTGATGTAGATGCCAAAGAAAATATTGAAAAACACATAAAGATAATGGCTGCTAAATTCAAATTAGTGGCAGCAAAGGGTGTTGATAAAAAGATAAAAGATTGCGGTCATTTTGTAAGCCCACATATTTTTGAGATAAAATCCATTAATGACCTTAAGGCGGAAGTTTTTGGCCCTGTCTTGCATGTTATTAGATATGCCAGCAAGGACTTGGATGATGTTATTGCCCAAGTTAATTCAACAGGATATGGGCTGACACTTGGCATACAAACGAGGATTGAGTCACGTGCTGAATATATCAGGCAGCAGGTTAATGTAGGTAATATATATGTTAACCGTAATATCATCGGAGCGACTGTAGGCGTGCAGCCATTTGGCGGTGAGGGGCTATCAGGTACTGGACCAAAAGCCGGAGGCCCGAATTATCTGCTTAGGTTCGTAACCGAAAAGACCTGTACTATAAACACCACAGCAATAGGCGGAAATAGAGAGTTGTTGGTTTAGTTAGTATTGGTGGGTGGAGACGTATAATTTGCCTTTTGTTATTATAATGGTTTGACACTAAAAGAAGAAAAAATATTGACTGTGTAGAGGTTCGTCACTAACCTGACTAAGTATCCACGAATATTATATTTTATAAATGTCAAAGATTTCCCTAAGCAATTTCTTTTATGTAATCGCTATTACATTTCCTTTAGTAATCTTATATGAAATATTTGTATATGGTAGTCATGTACCGGTGCATGACTATTGGGACAACATGACATTGATGTTGCGGTATGAAGGGAAGGTAGACCTATTATCACTACAAAATGAGCATATACAAGCTGTAGCTAGAATCATTTATTATGTAAATATGCATCTTTTTGACGGACACGATCTACCGTTGAAACTGGTTTCTTTTGTTTTTGCGGCATTGCAAATACCAATGATATATAGCATAGCGCGTAAATATATTACTTGTGATTTTAAACGTTCATTGTGTTTTTTTATAATAACAAGTTATTGCTTTACTCCATTTGCGATAGAGAATTTTATAGCAGGTATGAGCGGTACAGTTTGGCTTTCGACAAACTTTTTTGTAATTGCGGCATTTTATAGTTTTTATAATCGTAATCAGCGTCCATATCTATATAAGCTAACATTCGTCATGTCATGCATATTTGCGTCTTTATCGCATTCAACAGGGTTTTTCATACTTCCGTCACTTGCTGTTGCTTATTTGCTTGCCTATAGACCTTCATTGAAGGTTTCGTTGGCTATATTATCGACAAGTTGCATTCTGGTTTTAGCTTACATTCTGTTCTTTTTCGAGGTGCCAGAACAGCATGTAGAAACATATAATATGGGTCTTCTTGATAATCTTTTACCTAAAATATTATCAATTGTTTTAATGTCGGGTATGGCAATCTCTTACGTGATATTTGCGCCAATATTAGCCTGCGTTATATTGTATAATCTGGCACGAACTTCTCTTAGGGTTCACAAGATAAAAGAGGCATCTGAAAAAGAGAATAAAATATTCTTTATTGCTATTGCAGTATATTCTTTGGCCTTTATATCATCATGCAGTTTCGCCAGATATGATATTGTATTTATGGGATTTGTTGATGATTCACGATACCAATCACTGCCTGCATTGTTATTGATAGCTAGTTTTATTATGTTCATAAAGAATGTAAAAATCCAACCCGATTCAAAGAAATATATAATTTCCCTTTGTGTTTTGGCCTTGACGGCTGTTACCTTTGGTAGGGGATTTGCCAAAGTTGAGCTATTTAGAAGCATCCATGAGATAAGCAACTTAAATTCATACTCGTTATTGTTGAATGAAAGCTTCGTATTTTCAGTATATAATAAGCCCGAATTTAAAGCCCCGGTATCTGAAAAGAAAGATTTTATTGAGAAAAATTCGGTTAAATATCTTAGAAACTATAAGAATGTGCCATTTAATGAATCTTATTGGAATAAATGTGACAGAGCTATTAAAGAGGGGATAGAGTCCGACGTACAAAATAGTGAAAGCATGTTTAATTGGGGCTATTCAAAATTGGACAGTCCCGGTTGGGATCATAGTTTTGTTCAAATATATATGTTGGAAAATAAAACTGATACGGAATGTGTCTTAATTACTGATGCGCAAAATCAAATTGTTGGTGCAGGCTTTCCTTCCAAGACCTTTACTCATGAGTATGTTAAGGTGGCTGATGAATATCATAAGTATCCTTTGTTGAGAGCTTTTATCGTTGCCCGCGATGATGACTTCTATAAAGATTATTATGTTATATCTTACAATCAAAGGACGGGCAAAGCTATCCGATATAATCTAAGTGCTGAGCCCTTAGCTGAGGTTGAAGACAAGGGGCGATAAGACAGGTTAGCAGAGTTTTTGCCGATATACTTACTCTATATCCTTGTAGAAGAAGTGACCGGGGGTCATTTTTCCGTCGATAATCTCGTATTTTTCAAGAGTTCCCCAGCGTTTGAACCCGAATGATTCATATAGCTTTACGGCATTTTCTAAGGTTGCGTTAACGCGCAGGCGTATAACTGTGTGTCCTTGATCTTTTGCCTCTTTCTCAGCGGCTTTTAGTAATTCTTTTGCCAGTCCGTGACCTCTTGCCCATGGAGCTACGAAATGCTGGTCAACAGAGCATGAGAAGCTGGAAGTCTGGTTATTGGGATTTGGCTTTATAAGTTGTATTGAAGCTGATATTGTGTCGTCCAACCTTCCTACTATCAGCTCTCTTTGTGGAACAAGTAATACACCGTTCCAATATTGTTCAAGACGTTCCCTTACGGGAGGTTCAGAACGGTTCAGCCCGATGTTGAAACTATCTTTATTGTCCAATATGGTGCTTTCAGTAGCATCACAGATATCGTCCAAATCAGTATTTTTAAACTCGCTAAGTTTCTCAACTTTTATTGAACTTGTCGTATCCTTTTTTATTGCATCTGGCATATTGAACTTCCTTTATTACATAGTTTGTTAGACCCTTTTTACATCTTAAGAAAATTTGAAATAAATTTTAGCCCTGTAGACTGGCTTTTTTCCGGGTGAAATTGTGCGGCTACTATATTGTCATTAGCAACTACTGAAACGATCCTTTGTCCATAATCAACTGATGCTAAAGCATTATTCTTATCAACGCAATCAAAATGATACGAATGTACAAAATAAACATGATCGCCTGAGTTAATGCCGTCTAGAACAGGGTGCTGTTTTTCTATTTTAATTTCATTCCAGCCCATGTGAGGAATCTTAAGCGAGCTATCGTTGGGGGTTATAGGTTTAACCTTGCCTGATATCCAGCCTAAACCCTTGTGAGAGCCGTTTTCAAAGCCTTCATCTGCAAGCATTTGCATTCCCACGCATACGCCCATGAAAGGCTTTCTTTGTTTTATAACATTTTCTTCTAAAGCCTGCTGCATGCCACTTAGTTTTTGCAAGCCTTCAATGCAGTCACCAAACGCTCCAACTCCGGGAAGAACGATGTGGCTTGCTCTTTCTATATCTTCAGCTTTATCAGACACTACAACCCGCATAGCTTTATCCTGAACCTCTTTTTCAAAAGATTTTTCTATGGAATGTAGGTTTCCTGAACCATAATCAATTATCGTTACTTGTGACATGTATATCCTTATTATTTAGTATAAGATTATGATAATTTAATGCTAAGCTAAGTAAAAATTAAATTCTATTATAGCAAAAAAACGCCGACTTTGACACAATAAAATTACGAATGTTGACGGTGTTAGCCAGCACATGAGTGAATAAACTTAGCTTTTGCATCGAATTTGTTACCCGCATAAACGACGCCCACCATTACATAACCCTTATATTCAAGGTCGGCTTTTTCCCAGTCGTTAGCACTAAAACCAAGCAGGGCAAAAAAGCCCAATCTTAGAACTATTGTTGCACCAGGTGTTAAATAACCGCTTTTTTCAAGAGCTACAAGGCAAGCCTGAGCCAAGAATATCAATGATGCTGCAAACCACATTCTTTTATATAAAGCCCAAAAGACCTGAAAAAGTCCTGCCCATATTACAAAGCCCCCATCTTGAACGAATTTGGCGTTCTCAAGTGGCGTTGCATCGTCTTTTTTTACATAAACTGTGTATAGTTTCATAACTTACAACTTACCTTTTGTTGAAGGAATTTCATCAGATTTACGTGGGTCTATTTCAATCGCTATGCGTAGCGCCCTTGCAATGCCTTTGTAGCATGACTCAATTATGTGGTGGTTATTGTCACCATATATATTCTCTACATGTAATGTTGCTCCCGCACTTTGAGAGAACGCCTGAAACCATTCGCGGAAAAGTTCCGTATCCATATCGCCAAGCTTATCTTTAGTAAAATTAACGTTCCAGATAAGATAAGGGCGGTTAGAAAGGTCAAGTGCCACGCGGCTTAATGTTTCATCCATCGGGATATATGCATGGCCATATCTGGTTATACCTTTTTTATCACCAAGTGCTTTTGCAAAAGCTTCACCTATCGCCCAACCTGTGTCCTCAGTTGTGTGATGGAAGTCTATATGCAGATCACCTTTGGCTTTAACGGTTAAATCCATTAAACTATGACGAGAAAGCTGCTCAAGCATATGGTCAAGAAACCCTATGCCTGTAGAAACATCGTATGTCCCTGTTCCATCCAGATTAATCTCGACTTCAATTTGTGTTTCTTTCGTATCTCTTTTTACAGAAGCGGTTCTCAAAATGTTATCCTCAATTATTTATCTTCGTTACATTATATATATTAAATCTTAAAAAATTACAACTGTTAAGCTATTGTTAATGGTATTTTGGTAATTTATATTATAATGAAATTATTTAACCTAAGAGTATATAATATAAAGCCAATGAAATATAAAATTCTTATAATCTTATTACTTTTTACGATAAGCCCTATTCAAAGTGCCAAAGCGTTTAATTATGACCAATTCATTCAGTTTATGGATGAAGGTCCTGAAAAGGCAAAAACAAATAAGCATTATTTAGAGCTTATGGATGTATGTAAGAAAGATAAAGGACTATGTAAAGTTAACTCTCAACTACTCATCTTTATGGAAGAGCTTTATGAGGGGTTGGGTCATTATGAAGAGCCAGGTTACATGTATTTTAAGAAAATATTTGAGCTTTGCCAAACGTCCAGTAATTATAATTGCTGGTCAGCAGCATTTTATAGATTATCAGCCGGCTTGGTAGCAGACCCAATGCCTGCAAAACTTCCAAAGTTAAAGACAATATTAAGTGATATAAAAGAATTATCTGAAATAAACAAATCATGTAAGTTAACTAGTAAAAATTGTAGACGAACTGTTTCTTTTTACTTCTCAGAAAAAATACATAGTTCAGAGGAGATTATTGAAGTAATTAACTTATGTGACGGACATAATTACTGTATGGATGTATCATTAGAGCTGCCAAAAAAGAAGCGTAAGAATGTAATCCTAGAGTGTAAAAAGAAGTCTGAAGAACCGGAAGAATTGGGCGAGTGTATTGAAGATATTCTGGATGAAGAATAATTATAAGAATAAAGGGTTTTCTCCTAATTGCACGGCGGTAAACAGTAATGAATTTGGTAATAACCCGCCCGGAACAACAACTATAGATGAAACTTATGACCTAAGCTTTCAGGGGGCTGCTTGTATTATGTTTGTGGACATAGAATAAGATTTATATTTTCGATAACACGCTCAAGTCTTGAAATTTATTCAAAAACCATTACATATAAATTTCAATCTATTTAAAAAGGCTCAAAAAATGATTAATCACAAGCCCGATACAATATACGGAACTACTATTGTTTCAGTTAGAAAAGGTAATAAAGTTGTAGTAGCTGGTGACGGACAGGTTTCACTTGGCAATACAGTTATGAAAAACTCAGCTAAAAAAGTACGTAAGCTGGCAGATGGAAATATAATAGCAGGCTTTGCAGGTGCTACCGCCGATGCTTTTACATTGTTCGAAAGGCTGGAGCAAAAATTAGAGAAGCATCCAAGCCAGCTTCAACGTGCATGCGTAGAACTTGCTAAAGACTGGAGAACAGATAGATACCTTCGCAAATTAGAGGCGATGATGATAGTTGTGGATTCTGAAGTTTCACTTATTATGTCGGGTACTGGTGATGTTATAGAGCCTGATGACGGCCTACTTGCAATAGGCTCTGGCGGAAATTATGCAATGGCTGCGGCCAGAGCATTGGTGGATATCAAGGAAATGGATGCTTTAAAAATAGCTAAGAAGTCTATGCAGATCGCAGGTGATATATGTATCTATACCAACCACAACTTAACAATTGAAAGCTTGAAAGCAAACAAATAGCAAATTAATTTGTCATTGGCTAATAAATGACACTAGATAAAGAAAGAGAAAATAATGAGTGATCTAAATCTAACTCCTAAGGAAATCGTAAAAGAACTTAACCGTTATATTATCGGGCAGGATGACGCCAAAAAAGCTGTGGCAATAGCGCTTCGTAACCGTTGGCGTAGAAGAAAGGTTGAAGGGCCGTTGCAAGAAGAGATATTGCCAAAGAATATTCTTATGATAGGGCCAACAGGTGTTGGTAAAACAGAGATAGCCAGACGTATAGCAAAACTTTCAGGCTCGCCTTTTTTGAAGGTTGAGGCTACAAAATTCACTGAAGTGGGATATGTAGGAAGAGATGTTGATTCTATTGTAAGGGATTTGGTTGAAAGTGCCGTTACTCTTATTCGCGATAAAATGCGCAAAGAAGTTAAAGAAAAAGCACATATTGCGGCAGAAGAGAGAATATTAGATTCGCTTGTTGGAGAAAATGCTTCTGAAGATACAAGGGAAAAATTCCGCAAAAAACTACGTGACGGTAAGCTAGGCGATAAGGATGTAGAAGTAGATATTTCTGAGTCGGCTAATTCTCCGATGTCATCTTTTGATATCCCGGGGATGCCCGGTAGCCAGATGGGCGTTTTAAATATCGGAGACATGTTAGGTAAGGCAATTGGTGGGCGTACTGTAAATAAGCGTATGACCGTGGACGAGTCTTATGAAATACTTATAAAAGAAGAAAGTGATAAGTTAATTGATGAAGATAAGATAATTAAACAAGCTTTGGACCTGGCAGAAAATTACGGAATTGTTTTCATTGATGAGATGGATAAAATAACAGCCCGTTCAGATGCCAGGGGAGGTGAAGTAAGCCGTGAAGGTGTACAACGTGATCTATTGCCACTTATTGAAGGTACTACGGTATCTACAAAATATGGTATTGTAAAAACCGAGCATATCTTATTCATTGCATCTGGTGCGTTCCACCTTACCAGCCCATCGGACCTATTGCCAGAGTTGCAGGGAAGATTGCCTATAAGGGTTGAATTGAACGCTTTAACTGAAAAAGATATGGTGCGTATCCTAAAAGAGCCTGAATCAAGCCTGTTGAAGCAGTATGAGGCTTTAATGGCCACTGAAAATGTTGAGCTTAACTTCAACAAAGATGGTGTCGATAAAATCGCTCATATTGCAACTGAGACAAATAAGAATATAGAGAATATAGGAGCAAGAAGACTTCATACCGTAATGGAGAAATTGTTAGAGGATGTTAGCTATAATGCCGATGAAAAAACTGATGAGCCTATAACTGTTGATGCTGATTATGTTGAAGGGCAGTTGGGTGACTTAGTTAAAAATGCAGATTTGTCTAAATTTATTTTGTAAATTGTTTCAATATTCTAAGGAAGTTAAATTTTTTTAGATGATATTGAGTATATATCAACAGTATGATGGTGATATTAAAATTTAAATAGGTGGGATATGAGGGAATTTGCAATATTGTTATTTTCATTTTCAGCTATCTTTGTTGCGCAGAATGCAGGTGCAAATAAAACTAAATTCTTCAGTAATCTTCTAGAGAAGAACAAATTTGAACTTTCTGACATATCTAATTCTGTAGAGGTTAAGCTTCCCATAGACAGTGCCAGAGAGGCTGTTGAATATGCCAAAAAATATAACCTTGGTAAAGAGCTGGAAGGATATGGTGATAAAGTATATGTATATTCCTATCAAAGAGGGGCGGGCTATCCTATAAGCCATATAAAGACACAGCTTAAGAACGGCATTATATCGCGGGAACAATTCGATGTTCTTTATAAAAAATATGAAGAGCTGGGCGATTATTGGGAAGTAAAATATAAAACAAGCGGTATAATACCGAGCCTTTCCTGCTCAAAAGAGTTCAAGCCTTCAGGAGAAGTGGTGAGTATTTTTGAGCATTGCGGCTGGAATAAATAATATTATTTTCTTTTACAAAGCCTATTGCTTAATATTGATATGCAGTCATTTTCAGTGTAAAAGTCAATGCACGTTGGTATAGCTTCTTTTTGTGATTTTATATTAAATGGGTTTATTATAAAAAAGTGAAAGAATATTTCAGAGAATACTATTAATGTAAATAAGATATAAATTATCCGCCTATAAAATAGGTGCTTCTTAGATTCTTTCTTCTTTTCTTTAACAAGGCGTTTTTTCCTTTTTGTGGCTTTTAATACAAGAACAAATAAAGCGATCAAGAATGAATAATATGTAAATTTGGCAATTGGTCCTTGAAGTTCTTCAATGTGATTGCAAACAACCATTGCGGCTTGTAATTCACCGGATAAAAGTAATACCAAGCAAAAAAGTGCAGAAAAACAAAGAAAAGGAAATAATGGGTTTTTTAAGAACTTGTTTATAACGTTCATTATCGTGCCCACAAATCTACTTATTTATCATATAAATAGTTATTTCTTGTTTCTGTAGTAGCAAAAAAAGCTAAATGGTATGGTCGATAGATAGAAAATCCCCATCAATGGCAAGCTAACCCAAGGCTCGGTAACTAATGCTACAACGAATAATCCTGCAAATGCCAAGAATATTTTAGCATATTTGCGTTGAACAACTACCTTTTTCACGGAGATCGTTGGAACTCTGCTGACCATTAAGGTTGCAATTAAGGCTGTATAGATAATTACCATTATAGGCGTTATTTCGAAAAGTGCTTCACCGCCTAAATGCTCATTAAAGAAGAATGTGATAATCATAGGAAGTAGGCTTAGACCGGCGCCACATGGAGCCGGAACGCCATAAAAATAATTATCATTATGGTCTTCGTCACCTAGCGATGTATTAAAGCGAGCTAGCCTTAAAGCCTGAGTGATTATAAAGAACAAGGTAACTGCCCAACCCAAGCCTTTTATCTCATGCCCCATCCATAGGTAAAGAACCAAGGCTGGTGCGACACCAAAATTAAAGAAGTCAGTAAGAGAATCAAGCTGAGCGCCAAATTGACTTGATGCGTTCAACATTCTGGCTAAACGCCCATCAATTCCATCAATGAAGGTAGCAATAACTATAAGACCGACAGCCAGTTCCCACCTAGGATTTTCTGCAACTGCAAATTTTAAGGCAAAAAGACCAAAACATAAACCAATGATAGTAGCCAGGTTTGGAATTAGCTTAACAATTGGCAATGGTTCGCTAGATGATTCTAGTTTCTTTGACTTTGACATGTAAATTACCTTATCTCACCTTTTCTAACGGTAGCTTTGCTTTTTAAATCAGCCAGTATTGTCTCTCCGGCTATTGCCGTTTGACCTTCAACAACCTTTGGGCTAACCCCAGCAGGCAGGTATATATCAGCACGGCTTCCAAAACGTATCAGGCCATATCTTTCGCCTGCTTGCATTGATTGCTCGTCTTCTAAATAGCAAACTATCCTGCGTGCTATAAGACCGGCTATTTGTACGCAAACAACAGTGTGGCCGCCATCTTTTGTTTTAATAACTACTGACTGACGCTCATTTTCAACACTTGCTTTGTCCAGATTTGCACTTAGGAACTTTCCAGGGTGGTAATTAAGGGCGGTAACCTCTCCGGTTACTGGAAAACGGTTAATATGAACATTGAAGATGTTAAGGAAAACGGTAACCCTGACAACTTCCTCATCTCCTAGCCCAAGTTCTTGTGGGGGAGCGACGTTCTCTATTTTTGATACAACTCCGTCTGCCGGGCTTACAATAAAATTATCACCGACAGGTATAACTCTTTCAGGGTCGCGGAAGAACAAGGCACACCACACAGTAGCTACTAAGCCTAAGAAGCCTAGCGGTGCGTATAGTGCCCATAAAATAATGGTAACTGCCCCAAAAATATATATAAAAATGTAACCTTCCTTATGAATCGGCGGAATGGAATCAAATATTAGACTAATAAGATTCTTTGAACCCATATTGATATCTCTTGTAGTTTTATTTCATGATTAAAAATAAAACTAATACTATATTAATTACTATAAGGAAATAAAATATTGCCAAAATTTGTAAATCGTTATACCACTTCATGAGTTGTAATATAATTTAAATAGGTTTTTATAAATATGAAAAAATCACTTTGTGTGTTTTGTGGTGCAAGTAATGATGTAAGTGGGGAATATGTCGAAGAAGCAAAAAAGGTTGGAAAATTAATTGCAGATAAAGGCTATCATATGGTTTTTGGCGCAGGTGATTGTGGTTTGATGGGAGCATCAGCCAATGCAGTATTGGAAAATGGTGGAACTGTAACGGGTGTTTTCCCAAGGGTCCTTGATGGTTTGGAAAAAGAACATATGGGTCTGACCGAGCTTATTACTGTTGATGATATGCACACAAGAAAAATGGCCATGTTCAATAAATCAGATGCATTTATTATTTTGCCGGGCGGTTTTGGTACCATGGATGAAACCTTTGAGGTCATTACATGGAAGCAGCTACACACCCATGATAAGCCGATTGTGCTATATAACCACAAGGGATATTGGGATAACTGGATAAAATTAACGGAACAGTTCATAGACCAAGGATTTGCAGGTCAAAAGACTAGAGACCTTTATGACGTAGTGGACAATATTGAAGATATTTTTACTAAGGTATAGCTTTTGTAAAACGTTGCTTAGTTCATAAGCGGTACAAAATTTTAGGTAATTATTTTAAAAAAGGCATAATAAAATGACGGAAACTAATAATATTACAGTAGCATATGGTGATGGTATCGGCCCTGAAATAATGGAAGCTACCATTTTAATATTAAAAGAGGCTGGCGCTAAAATAGCTATCGATACGGTTGAGATAGGTGAAAGGGCGCATAACCATGGTTTTAAGTCAGGAGTTCCTGATTCTTGTTGGGATATTATCCGTAAAAATAAAATATTACTTAAAGCGCCAATTACTACGCCTCAAGGTGGTGGCTATAAGAGCGTGAACGTTACGTTAAGGCGTGCTTTGGGGTTATATGCAAATGTTCGCCCCTGCGTTTCTTATGCACCTTTTGTGCAAACAAAACACCCTGAGCTTGATATTGTTGTGGTGCGTGAAAATGAAGAGGGGTTGTATGCAGGTATTGAGCACAGACAAACCCGTAATACATGCCAGAGCCTGAAATTAATTTCCAGAAGAGGGTGCGAAAAGATAAATAAATTCGCATTTGAATACGCAGTTGCGAATAACCGTAAGAAAGTAACGTGCTTTAGTAAGGATAACATCCTGAAAATGACGGACGGCTTGTTCAGAAGGGTTTTTGATGAAGCGGCGGCATGTTTCCCTGATATTGAAAATGACCATCTTATAATTGATATTGGCTCGGCCAGATTATCGAATTGTCCTGAAGATTTTGACGTGGTGGTAACGGGTAATCTATATGGTGATATAATATCCGATATCGTGTCGGAGATATCAGGCTCAGTCGGTTTGGCAGGTAGTGCGAATATTGGAGAGGACTTTGCGATGTTCGAGGCAGTGCATGGTTCGGCTCCTGATATTGCAGGACAGGGCATTGCTAATCCATCGGGTTTGTTAAATGCCGCAGTTATGATGCTTGTGCATATAAAGCAGCCTGAGGTGGCTGAGAAAATCCGTAATGCGTGGCTGAGAACAATTGAGGACGGAATACATACAGGTGATGTTTATGATGAAGAAATCAGTAAGAAAAAGGTGGGAACTGAAGAGTTTACACAAGCTGTTATAGCGCGTTTGGGGCAAAGGCCTCAACAATTAACTCCTGCGAACTATTCTGAAGCAGCTAGTAAGGTCGTAAATATCGATGTTAAGTTCAATGACCATGTTGAAGAGAAAAAGCTAATCGGTGTAGATATTTTCTTTGACTGGCAGGAAGGAAATTCAGATGAGCTTTCGGAGAAACTTTTAGCCGTTACTGAAGGCACTGAGCTTAAACTACAAATGATAGGTAGCCGTGGTCTGAAAGTTTGGCCTAAAGATGATGGTTCGAAGCCTATCGAGTCAGAATATTGGCGTGGGCGTTTCTTCCCTGAAGGTGCTGAGAAAAAATCTTCGCATGGCCAGATAATAAAGCTATTTTCTGCGCTTGATGAAGCGGGGTTTGACTTTATCAAAACCGAAAATCTATACAGCTTTGATGATGTGCCGGGCTTCTCTTTGGCTCAAGGTGAGTAGATAGTTTAGTCATTAGACATAACTCATATGAAAAAATTGCCGTTTTGTTAGTAAGGGGGGGGGAGTACCCCCCTTTTGAAACGGCAAAGACATTATTATTTATAATAATTGTAAAATATGAGTAATTAAGTTGTAATGTTGAGATATGACTTATTCAGGTGATGATTGTGACTATTTTAACTTAAGTTACTTAAGCCTACCTAATGGTTTATGCACTGCGATCAATGCCCTTAAAGATGAACAGTTTGTATTAACCATATTCTTTATCTTCTTAGTTTATATGGCGTATTACAAAATCAGAGGAAGAAACCACAGAGTTCCGAAATTTTATTTTCCACGAATTTACACTATGAAAGCAACAAGGTCGTTTGAACGTTTTATTATTATAATGTTCTTTGCGACCTTGTTATTCTTTGTGATGTTCTATTAGTACTTAAATTCAGATTTGTCATTACGAGAGGCATTAATATTGTATTAGATATAACTGCTTCCCGTAATGAATATAATATTAAAACAAGTACTAAGCTGCTCTTGATTGTGCGTTAGATTGTTCTTGCTGTTCTTTTTTGTAACCTTCTACCCAGCTTTTTAATACGGTACCTGCAGGCGGAGAGTCGGGCTCGTTTTGTTCTTTTGAACCTCTGAAACTGTTTTCCTCGTTTTCAGATAAGCCAACTCCTTTATCAAGTTGTTCATATGTTAGCCTTGATAATGCAGATTCTTTACCCTGAGCTTTTGCGTCCTCTAAAAGACGTTCTAAAGGTTTTTTTGCTTCTTTACGAACGCCAGCGTGATCTTTGCCGTATTGTAGTATTTCATCAATTTTAGATTGACCTTGGGAGTCTTTAGGGATGGTGTCTAGTATTTTACCTGTGCCTCTGTTTCCAACGTTTTTTCTGATGTGATTAGCGGTGCCTTTCATTAATCCAAGAGGGTCTAAAGCTTTAGAGGCAAGTTCATCAAATGTGTCGGCCATGCCTATTTGGGCTTGAGCATCTCTGTCATTTAGCTGCTTTCCTTTTTCTTGCTTGATAATGGAAACAGTTCTGTCAACGAATGAAACGCCTTTCTTGAATCCCATTGAGTCACTTATTGTTTTATCTACTTGTTGTTCTGAGATATCTTTATTCTCTTTCATTTCTTTTTTGAAAGAGTGTAACCGTGACATAGTTTCTGACGGTAAAAGGCCTGAGCTATCCATGATTTTTAAATTATGATCAAATTCTTCAACGAATTCATCTATATTTATATTTTCACTTTGTAATCTATCTCTAAGTTTAGCCATAAATTGTCCCCATAAAATATTTAAAAAATTAACATAATTGGGTGGTTTTTTTCATGAACAGAAAAAAATGTCAAGACTTTGTTAAAAGCGCTTCATTGAAAAGATTAGTAAGTAATTCCTCTAACGCAACGTGGAACTACTGGATAATTCTCGGTAAGAAAGTAAGCGTAAGTGCCTTGCGGATATTCAGGGGTGATAGTCCATCTACCATTACATTCATCTAAGTTACTTAAGCCCTTTATATACTCATAATCGGCGTTGAAGGTTCCGTCATATGAGCCACCGGGCTGTCCGTTACCAGTTGGTCGCCTGCCTGATCTAACTTTATATCCTGAACGTAATTTTGTAATCCCTTCATTGGGAGATTTTGTGTTTTTATAGCCGTAGATGGCATAGATCGGGAATCCGTCAGTTGCCCAGCCTATTTGAGGTGAATGTGTTTTTGAATTTATCCCTATCTTCTTCAAGAACAGGCTTGGTAAGCCGTGATAGTGATATTTGCCACCTGGTTGCACATGGGCATGATTTTCATCTATTCCTAGTGATACCGCACCTGACAAAGCCTCATATTGCCAGCCTGAATTGCGGTTGCCTTGATAGAACTCACCTGCGCCTGGATCAAAAGGAACTCCGTTTAGCGCCCATCCCGGAATCTTAACATTTGTTATTGAAGATGATAATTGAGGTTGGGCAGGAATGCGTATCTCAAAATTTTGCTGGGATATAGAGTGAGGATTGCCCGAATTTGGGAACTTGCCAACCTTATGGTCAGGTATGGCGTTGGATTTTATAATACGCCATTTTCCTTCAATTTTTGAACTGTAATATTGTGAGCTAGACGGGGTATCGGTGGCAGGTACTAGTTTTTTTAACCCGTTTGACTGAGTAATGGTGTGTTTTCTCATAGGAGGTCGGTTTGAGCCTGATTGACTACCTTGTCTGTCTGTCATCTTACCGTTTGGACGACTCGCACCTCTTGCACCACGTTCGGGAACGCAAACAAGGGATGATTGCCCCGGTGGCGTTCTACAAGAGCCTTTCAAATTTCCATGTGGGGTTTGCATGGAGCAGCTAGCACCACCGCTTTTGCCTGAACATGCCATAAAGGCTTCTTTAGGTGGGGTATGTCCTCCTCGTTGTGCGTGCGATGGAAGAGCTATAAGAACAAGTAAAACTATTTGAACTAAATGTATCATAACCTAATACTATAAAAGTAATTATTACATATATCGAAAGTATTTGTATCCTATTTGGGTTATATTACAAGATGTAAATGTGAGCTATTGTCTAGTGTTAGACAGTAATATAAGCAGTAATTTTTAGCGTTGCTTTTGAGATTGGTCTGATGTCTTGGCAAATGTTGAGCTTGAAGATTGCTCTTGGGAAGCGCCTCCTAGTGACAAAGCCGTCTTTGATTTTTTCTCTGCTACTTTAGCAGGAATACCTGGTTCTTTTTCTCTGGTTTCTTTAAGATAGTCACTCTTTTCAAGTTTTGAAATTGTGCTTAATGAATTTGGTTTTCCGTATTGTGTAGCAAATGCTTCTTTGTATTTGCTCAAATCATCCCGAAATTCCTGTTTGTTTTGTTGAATTTCTTCTACCGAGCTTCCTTCTGGTTCAAGTGCTTCTTTTAATTTTGGTATAATTTTATTATTTAGTTGTCCTGGAGTTGCTTTTCTATTTTTATCAAAATTAACACCATACTTATCTTTCATGGCTTTGTTAATATCAGTATATTCATTATATTTCTCAGTAGCTGTTGTTTCTTTTCCTTTTTCAGTTCCTCCTACTGTTTCGTGCGTTGCCTCAGCTTTTTCCATTTTGCCAAGCTTTTCGAATAGTTCTCCCATTCCGGCTGCCATACCTTTTTTTGTTTTTTCCCATTCTTTTTCTCGTTTTGTTAGCTCCTTTGCTACTTCTTTTTCGGGTTCTAAAGCCCCTTTATCTATAAGTTCTTTTTCATACTTTCCGATATTAGAACGGTTATATTGATCTTTTTCTTTGACATTAAATTGTTCTTTATATCCTTCTTTAAGTTTCTTAAAATCACTTTGGAACTCTTGTTGAGCTTCAGGCCCGCTAGCCTTAACTTGCGTTGCTAGAGCTTGCGAATTTTCTCTTATTTTCTTAGGACTTGCGTTAAGGCCAGATGAGGTAGGATCTACGCCATACTTACTTTTGAAATCTTTTCTTGTACCATCAAAATCTAAAAAAATATCTTGTTGAGAAGTTTTATCATTTACAGCAGTTATTTCTGTTGGATTGCCGCGTACAGACTCAGTTTTATTTTCATATTTATTTGGCATTTGTTACATTTTCCTATTACTCGAAAAGTGACATGCGGAGCTTAATTTCTTATATTAACACAGTTTTAATTATAGCGTAGTAACGGTTTTGTTGCAAGGGGCGTTTGTAATCTATTAGTTTCTTACGGCGAGAGGCAGGACAAGCAGTAATCTCTGGCATAGAAGCTCAGCAGGGTTGCCTGTGGTCTTGCAGGCTATTTCAAGTTCGATCAGTTGCTTTATAACTTTTGCGATGTCGTTGGCCTTCCAGCTGTTTAAATGCTGTTTGAATATAGGAGCCTGTTTAAAGAAGACAGGCGGACGAAGAGATGATATTGCTTGTTGTTCATTCATTCCTGAGTCTATTTTGTTTCGTGCCTCTTGCAGGCGCATGAAATAGCGAAGTAATGAGCGTATTATCATTATTACCGCAATATCTTCAGATAATGCCTTGGTCATATGTAAGTCGGTTTGCTGCGGGTTGCGGGAGGCAAAGGCGTTGCATAGCTCATCTAATGAAAATTCGCTGCTGTCCTTCACTGATATTTGCACGTCTTGTAATTTTACAAGCTTCTCGTTACCCACATATGTTATGAGTTTTTCAACTTCACTTAAAATAACCATACGGTCGCCAGAGAAGCTGTTGCACAAATATGGTATAACGTCAGAATCGCACTTTATCTGATATTTATCGAATGTTTCCCTTATTACGGAAGCTATTGAACGGTTATCATCTTTATAGCATGGAATTGCTGCCGCATTTGTCTCTTTTTCAAAGAATTTTCGTAAGCTGGATGAGGTAGGTAAATCGCCAGCAGAAAAAATGACCAGCGCTTCGCTTTTTACTGATTTTAGAATTTCAGTATGTTCTTTGGGAAGGCTGGTGGATGTTGTAGTGACTTTTACCAGCCTTCTTCCGCCTATCATGCTAATTGCAGAAATCTCGTCAGCTAAAATGGAAGGTTCGTCCTTTAATTTGTCAAACGCCAAATCTGCAACACGAAAAGGATCATTAAGGTCGTCTATTACAGTTTTAGCTATATTTTTTGTGTATTCACTTACCAAACCTGCATCGGGACCATATACAAGTATATAATCAATCCCTTTTTCAGGAGAGTTTATGAATGATTGTATCTTCGCAGCCGGTATTTTCATTTTTTTTCAATTTTTCACTAAAGTTTTTTGCCTTCTTAAGCTCTAAGTCGGAATAAGGTGCTTGCAGCAATTCAACTTGCAAATCCATCACTTTTTTAACGCATTCATGAACTTTTGTAACCGAAAAAGGTTTAAGTATATATGCAAATGCTCCCGTTGACTGGGCCGTAATTATCCGTTCCTTGTTAGCATTGCTACTTAAAATTACACATACTGCCGTATTGTCAAGTTTGATTATTTCTCTGATTACTGTATCAGTATCAAAAGTTGTTAAATCATCATCAATAAAAACTATATCTGGCTCATTTGTTGAGAATTTTTCAATTGTTTCAAAAAAAGAGGATGCATTAAAAATATTGCATCCTGATAATGAGTTAAAGATTTCAGTCCGATTGTCATTAGGGCTACTTATTACTAATATATCTAATTTGAAGTGAATGTTCATTATCGTGATACCTTTCGCACTTTGGAAGCCGTATTATAACGGCATTTCCTACTATAGCACTGTTAACATTAAATTGTTACTGCGGAAGTGTTAAAGTTCTGTAATGTATTGGTGATATGCGTGCATATTTTAGTTTGATTCGATCAGAAATTTAATACTGCAATTCCATAATCTGTTTTATGCATGAATGAATTTTCGATACTGAGAATGGTTTCAAGATATATGAGAATGCTCCATTTGATCTTGCTTTGATAATTCGGCCCTGACAAGAGTCACTACTTAAGATTATACATGAAGCAGTGTTGTCAATTTTAAGGATTTCTTTTACAAGTGAATCGGTATCAAAGCGTACCATATCATCGTCAATAAAAACAATATCTGGATGGTTACTTGAAAATTTATCAATTGTTTCTAAGAACGAATAAGAGTTTAAGAAAGTAAATCCAGGCAAGGCATTTAAGATGTCAGAACTTTTATCATTAGCGCTACTAACTATTAATACATTGAATTTAAAATTACTCTTCACCATAACAAAGTCAACACAGTATAATTTAATTAGATATTATACCATTAATTGGCGTTGCTATTCGCATTAAATAAGATTAAATATTTGTAATGTTAGTGTCCCGTTGTGGGGCTAGTTTATTAAGTTAGCCATTATACGAATGCGGGTATCTTCGGCAAGTTCTCTAATAATGCGCTTTGTTGTATCGCCGTCAGATATGTAAGTTGCATAGTCAGAATCAACTCTGTCGTAACCACCTTCACGACGTAAAGTTCCTTCGTCTATAACCTTACCATTATTAATGTCAATCAGTTGGTAGTTTGCCACTAAAACAAGCTTATAACGTGTGATGGTTCTATCTTGTTGAATCGCAAAAGGTATCTTATTCTTTTTTAGCTCGGTTTTAACACGATATTTTGGTTCAACGTTAACAGACGCAGGGTTCAAAAGGTCACTAAGTTTGTTGGTATAGAACTGTCCCATCAGATCGTGGGATGATTCTACTTTTACGGCAGCCAGATTCTTGGCATTTGAACCGTTCTCATCAATTGTCTTATATACGGGTGTGAAGCCGCAAGCCGATAGGGCTGCCGAGGTGAATATTGCTAGAGTAGTAATTCTTATTCTACTAATTACTTTGTCATTGCGAGGAATATAATGACGAAGTAATCTATTAATAGATCGCCACACTCCCTTATGGTCGTTCGCGATGACGTTGTGTTTTTTGTGTTTTCTAAGCAACGACATTTACAATCCTGTTTGGTACAACAATAATTTTACGAATTTCTTTGCCAGCTAGTGCTTCCTTCACTTTTGGGTTCTCCAATGCAGTTTTTTCTGCATTTTCTTTTGGAGCGTCCTTAGCAAGTTCAATGGTAGCTTTTAGCTTGCCGTTTAATTGTACAGCAATAGTGACCGTATCATCAACAAGATATTTCTTGTCCGCAACAGGCCAAGCTGTATCAATAGTCATTTTATCGTTGCCCAGCAAGCTCCATAGCTCTTCAGATAAATGTGGAATCATAGGTGCAAAAAGCAAAATTGCAGTTTCCATGCCCTCGGTACGGATAGCCAGTGATTTATCATCATCTGATTTTATGTCACCAATGGCGTTGGTAAGCTCACGGATACGGGCAACAGCTTTGTTAAGGCGGAAATTATCTAAGTCGTCAGTTACATTTTCAATGGTTTTGTGAATCTGTTTCTTTACCTTTAACAAATCACCTTCTGGCTCAAAATTGTTATCAAGCTCCTTTCCCTCAATAGCATTGTTAAGCGTTGATGCCATTTTCCATAATTTGTTTATGTATTTATAAGCACCTTCAACACCTGAATCAGACCATTCAAGGTCGCGCTCAGGTGGGCTGTCAGATAGCATGAAAAGTCTTGCAGTATCAGCACCGTAAGCATCAATAATAACAGTCGGGTCAACTACGTTCTTTTTGGACTTACTCATCTTTTGTGAGCGCCCTAAAGTCACAGGCTCGCCAGTTTTGATATGTTTGGCGCTGCCTTTTTCTTTTACCACATCGTCAGGTAATAGCCACTTGCCGTCCTCATCCTGATAAGTCTCATGGCAGACCATTCCTTGCGTTAACAAGCCCTTGAATGGTTCTTTAGCTGCTAAATATCCGCACTTATTAAGTGCAAGAGTGAAATATCTGGCATATAGCAAGTGAAGCACCGCATGTTCGATTCCGCCAATATATTGATCAACTGGCAGCCAATAGTCACATAATTCTTTATCTAGCCCATCTGGAGAAGTTGGTGAGCAATAGCGGGCAAAATACCATGATGATTCAAAGAATGTGTCGAACGTATCTGTTTCACGCACTGAGTCGGCGCCACATTTGGGGCATTTTGTATGTTTCCATGTCGGGTGGTGGTCAAGCGGATTGCCCGGTTGGTCGAAAGTCACGTCCTCTGGCAGTTCAACAGGCAACTGATCTTCTGGCACTGGTACAGTTCCGCATGAGTCGCAATGAATCATAGGAATCGGGCAGCCCCAATAACGTTGACGGGAAACTCCCCAATCACGTAAGCGATAATTAGTTGTGCGTTTGCCTTGGTCTTTTGCTTCAATTTCGTCAATTATTTTTGACGTGGCATCGCTTACGCTTAAGCCATCTAAGAAAGATGAGTTAACTAGCTTGCCGTCGCCTGTGTATGCCTCATCGGCAACTGCAAAATCACTATTGCCATCAGGGGAAATAACAGCAGTTACAGGTAAGTCATATTTACGGGCAAAGTCAAGGTCACGTTGGTCATGTGCCGGACAGCCAAAAATTGCCCCCGTGCCATATTCCATCAATACGAAATTGGCGATATATAAAGGCAATGTAATTGATTCGTCAAACGGGTGAGTAATTTTTAAGCCAGTGTTAAAACCAAGCTTCTCGGTTTTTTCAATTATCTCTTCTGCCATGCCTAGTTTATTGCACTCTTCGGCGAATTTTTGAGCTTCGGCGTTGTCTTTTGCAATTTCTAATGCGATAGGGTGATTGGCAGCGATTGCACAAAATGCTGCGCCAAATATTGTGTCAGGGCGAGTGGTGTAAACCTCTAGTTTTTCGTCCTTGTTTTCAATATCAAAAAATATGCGTAAGCCTTCTGACTTACCTATCCAGCGTTCTTGCATGGTACGAACCTTTTCAGGCCAACCATCAAGTGTTTTGATAGATTGCAATAACTCTTCTGCAGAATCTGAAATACGCAAGAACCACTGACGCAGCTTTTTTCGTTCTACAACAGCACCTGAACGCCAGCCACGTCCGTCAACAACTTGCTCGTTGGCTAGAACTGTGTTGTCGACAGGGTCCCAGTTTACCATTGCCTCTTTTTGATAGGCTAGATCGTTCTTTACAAAATCAAGGAACATTTTTTGTTCGTGCTTGTAGTAATCAGGGTCGCATGTGGCAAATTCTCTTGACCAGTCATACGAAAAGCCGATTTTCTTTAATTGACCACGCATATAGTCGATGTTTTCATGCGTCCATTTGTTAGGGTGAACATTGTTCTCAATAGCGGCATTTTCAGCAGGAAGCCCAAATGCGTCCCAGCCCATAGGGTGCAATACATTGAAGCCTTGAGCTTTTTTATAGCGGGCTATCACATCGCCAATCGTGTAATTACGTAAATGTCCCATGTGTATGCGACCCGATGGATATGGGAACATTTCCAAAACATAGTATTTTTGTTTTGTTTTATCATCTGATATGGCAAAGGAATTTTCGTCATCCCATTTTTGCTGCCACTTATTTTCAGTTGTGCGTACGTTGTAATTTTCTATGGGGTCTGCCATAGTTTCTTTCCTTCAAGTATTTGTCATGCTGAATTTATTTCAGCATCTTGTTTTATTAAAAAAGACCCTGAAACGAGTTCAGGGTGACTTTAAATATATTGAATCAAGGTAGTTGATTATTTTTTAGCTTCTTTTTCTACTTTGTAGTTTCTTGCTGAGGTTAGAATTTTATTCTCAAGGTCGATAGTCAGCTTGCCACTTGGCTTTGCATCACGCCATTCGCCTTTTATCCTGTTTTGTTTGAAAACAGAAACTTTTAAAGCATTTGCATGCAGTTTCTGGTCGAGGATAAGAACGTTAACCTTGAAACGCTCTCCTTTAGCATCGGCATCTTCATACCAATCAGTAGTTACCACGCCACCGAATGGGTCAGCAATGGCAAGGGGCATGAACGATAGAGTGTCAAGCGTTGCGCGCCATAAATAGCTATTAATTCCAATACCTACATTTGGCCCTGAACCGCCTTCGTCACCTTCAGAAACACCGCCAAAAAGCTTTAAGCCACCGTCACCTGTAAGCTTGCCATTTCTAGCACGCCTTTCATCTTCCTGTGACTTAGGATATTCGCTTTTAACATCCAATCCTTTTGAGCATCCCGCTAACATCGCCAAAATACTCAAAATAATAAGGGAATTTATTTTAAAAATTTTTTTCATAATAGTGTTTTGTATAATAAGTTTTGCTCATGTTGTCACTATGTTTTTTAAAAATAGATAAAACATATTTTCTACGATAGATTGTAAAAAGCTGTTTTTTAAGATATACTTACTAAAGAAGGGGGGATTTTTTTGACTAAAAACGGTTTTACATTAGTTGAATTATCGATAGTTATAGTAATAATTGGCTTAATTGTTGCTGGAGTTGTTGGTGGGCAGACTCTTGTAAAGCAGGCCAAAATAAAAGCTCAAGTTACGGACCTGAGTAAATATGATCTTGCATATAACGCTTTTAAGCTTGAATATGACGCAATTCCTGGTGATTTTATAGATGCGCCTAGTCATTGGCCAGGAGTGCCCGCAGGTGATGGGGATGGTAGAATCACGCATGATCCTGATGCCCCCCATGATATTACAAGAGAAAATATAAAATTCTTTCAGCATTTATCAGAGGCTGAATTGATTCAGGGAGACTATTCAAATGTCTGGGAGCGTGATGTTGGGTATCCTTCGTTAAAGATAAACCCAAATAAAGGTATGGTGGCAGGAGGTAATATAAGGAGTGCAGGCGGACCGGGAAATCATCAGGTAACTTCCGAGGATAGCTTAAAACCTTACACCGCGGTGTTATTTATGAATGTAGGGCAAA
>Ga0213866_10000262_pt1 | contig 43700 bp, 48 predicted proteins | sample PICome_11_FD_160079 | JGI IMG/M metagenome (GOLD analysis project Ga0213866, IMG submission 160079) | Coastal seawater microbial communities near Pivers Island, North Carolina, United States - PICO284 | ecosystem: Environmental > Aquatic > Marine > Coastal | place: USA: North Carolina...
CATAGGTACGTCAGCCTCGTCCATCTTTTGAATCAAAGCACGGAAAGCATCGTCATCAAACTCGTTCAAATCACCTGTCGCAGTGTCTGACGCTAGTGCGCTAAGACCGCTAGAACCATTAACAAAGTAAGAGTTGCTGTTTACCCAGTCAGTAGTCGCGCCACCCTCAGCTTCAGTACCAAACTTTTTACCTAACTCAAACAAGTCAGTATCAACTTGGTTAGCTAAAGCATAACCTGCGTCACCAGTGTAGAACTGACGAAGAGATGCAAGTGCTTGTGCTTCAGTAATGTCTTCAATTAGACGAGAATACTCGAAGTGCTTATCTACTGTTACTAGTACTTCTGATTCAGTATCTCCCTGAATAGTTACTGCTGTACCTGCGGCTTTAGCATTTGCTGAACCACGAGTAGGCTTAGGAATGTGAAGAGTATCACCTTTCTTGCCAGTCATAGATAGCTTTTTAACTAGGTTAGCTAGTACAAGGTTTTTCTGATAAGAGGCAACAACCTCGTCACTCCAGATTTCTGGGATGAAAGTTGCCGCTTTAGTGTTATCTACTGCCCCGCCCATTGCGGGATAAGTTGATGTAGCCATTTTTAATTCTCCAAAATAATATTAGTTTCGTACCCTCCCTTCAGAATATGCTTGCATAATCTCTTCGGATAATGCTTGGTATCTATCAGGGTCAGTACGCATTAGTTTAATAATGTCTGCGCGTCTATAAACCTTTTTAGCACGTTGCTCACCGCTACCTCTAGCATTGCCAGTTGATGCGGATTTAACAGCACGTTTCCTTTCGTTTTGCTCATTCTTAGCAGTTTGTGCTACAACTTGCTGACGCTCTTTCCATAAAGAAAATAGTTCATCAGCGGCATCATAATCATACTGCGTATCTGCTTGAGCGAATAGCTGTTGACGAATCCTTGAATCCTTAATCCACGATACAAACTTATCATTCTGCAAAATGTCCTGCATATCAGGGTGTTTGCTTTGCAGTTTGCTAAGTGCTGTGGTTTGACGATACTGGTTGCTGATTTTCTCAGCTTCCTTAATCTTAGGATGATTCTCAATAGCCCGTGCGACTGCCTTGTCTGGGTCGCTAAAAAAGTCTACTTCTTCGTCAGGCTGTGTTGCTTGTGTTTCTTGTGTTGAGAGTTGTGTCGTTATGTAGTCGTCAACAACTTTACGTAACTCACCTACTTCAGAACTTTGTTTACCTAAAAGTTTCTCAGCCTCTTGGTGCATCCGTACAATATCGGCTGTACTCTTTCCTTGATACTTCTCAGGTACTTCTTCTTCTTGTGGTTGTTCTTGTTCTTGTTGTTCTGGTTCGGGTTCAAGATTTTCCTCAGATTGAGGTGCTTGGTCTAGTTCATCGTATTGTGTGTTGTCGTCTTCTTGACGCTCTTCTAATAGTCTTGCCATTATTAAACTCCGTGATTTATATCATTATGGAGGTGAATTAAATGTAAGGGTTCTATGGTCGAGAGTTGTCCTTACTACAGTGTTACACCGTGCTTCCTTTCGTATTTGATTTGTTTCTCTCTTTTTTTAGCCCATCTTTCAACAGCCTTAGGAGAGGAACTATCACCACGGATTGTTACAGGTGTTACAATTCTTTTAGCTTTCGCTTGACAAACAGGACATTCTATTTCATAAGTTTCGGAATCAATAAACTTATCAGTAGTATGTCCTTCGTCACACGCGAAACTATATATCGCTCTCATCTAAATTATCGCTTTTAGATTGTTCGATAAGTGCTTGATAATTTAAAACACTAGCCGCCATTGCAAGTTGTCCTTTACGGTAGTAGAGGTCTTTCTGGTCTTTACACGTTTCTAGTATATTAAGGTCATTAGCATTTTTTAAAACATCCTCTAAAAAACTTTTCCATCCTTTAGAACGGAACATAGTTTCAAGAGCACGATAGTATTTCTCAAGTTCTGACTTGGTCATTAACTGTTTCTCCTTAATGGACAGCTTTAATATTAATTTATATAATATACTTAATGTATACTATAGGAATATTATACCATATTTTGCTAAGAAAGTCAAGCTATTTCTTAGGTTTTTTCTTTTTCTTCTTAGGTGGTCTTCCTACTTTACTACCGTATGTACCTTTACCATATGGCATAATTATCTCCTCGTTACCATTTTACTTTATCAGCCCAATAAGCCGCAGACATTTTACCTTTGGATATGTTCCTACCGTGTCTAGCCTTAAAGGACTTACGTTTAGCTTTCATCTTAGCGGATTCACCTGCTTTAGGTTTACCCGCAGTCTTTGCTCCCTGCTCACCAAAGCGTATGGTCTTAATCTTATCACCTTCCTTAGCCACCACTACATGAGACTTCTTAGGGTGGCTAGGTGTACGCTTTGGTTTGTTAAAGCCAGAGACTCCTGCTCTAGCTAGTCTTGGGTCTTTTTTTGCGGGCACTAGGCTTCTCCTCTGGGGATGTCAAGGGGCGTTGCTTGAGGTCTCGGACCTCCGCTTCCAATTCCTCCAGTTTCTTGAAGGTTTCCTCGAACGCCTTGTTGACTTGCGCTATCGCGTCTTGGAACTGACGGGTTGTTATCATTTGTTTTTCCTTTTTCTTTGACAGCTACTTCACGTTCCTTTAGTAACTGCTCTGATATTTTGAGTCGTTTTTCAAATTCTTTATCGTCCGCATCGCCTTCTTTAATATTAGCTGTAATTGCTTTGATGCGGTCAATCTCCAACTCTTGTGGTATAGCTTGAGCCTCTGTAATAATTTTCTGCGCTCTAGCTTGTGATTCAGATGCCTGTCCTTGTAGTGCGGCAGTCTGTGATTTCTGGAACTCCATTTGTGCTTGTTGAGCCGCTTGCTGTGCTTGCTGTGCTTCTGGGTTGGGCTCATTTGCACGTTGTAGAGCAAGAATTAAATCTTCACGGTTAGATAGATTCATGTTATCTACGATTGACATAATCAACTGTGAGTACATTGGGCTATCTGGTTGCATAGTCTGTAGTAGTTGTACAAGCTGTGTAACCTCATACTCACGGGCAATGATACCTAGACTGCTAGAAGTATGGAACTTGTAGTCCGCAACAGGATAACGCTCAGGATTAAACTGCATATAACGATGTGCGGCTTTAGTTACAAAAGGAATAAGGAATGATTCTTGGAAGTTGATTAGGGTACGCTTGTGACGCTTGATAATAGCACCGAGGCTCATAGATACACCTGCGGCAGTAGAGTCGCCATTGATAGAACCTGCAATACCCGCAGAATCAATAGCACCTGTAGCTGTTTGTACCATCTTTTGCAGTTCACTAGCCTGTCCAAATGTCATTTGACTTACAGTACCAAAAGTAATTGGCTGTAAAACTTCACTAGGATTACCATTAGTTAGTATAGTTTTACCTGCACGTACTTCTGGTTTAGCACCTCTAGGCATACGTGTAGCATCCATAGCCATCATTGGGTGGATGGTCAGCGCAAGAGCATCGATACGAGCGCGTAGTTCTGTGTCTAACGCCTTTTGTGAGTTGTACCCTTTCTCACATACCCCTCTACCCCAGAAGCGACTAGGGACAATATCCCAAGGGAATGCGATGATAGGTCTATCGCCCATCATGTAGGGGTTAGCTTCTGCTTTAAGTAGTACACCTTCGTTGCCTAAAACAACAATAGCTTCAACATAGTAGCTGTCTGACTCGTCTTCTAAACCTAGGCTCTGTACTTCCTCTTCGTCATCTGTAGTTTGAGCCGCCTCTAATAGATGACGGGGAACAAGACCGTAGTATTTTGTTAGACGTACTTTATCTTCTTCAAATACAGATAAATCTTTGTCTGGCTCAATGTCAAAATCAGGAGCAGATGTAGATATATCAGTATCTAAATATACACCCTGTTCTTGTAGACGTTCTACTTGGTGTATAGAAACAAACTCATCAACCGCACAACCTAATGCTTCTTCTACTGAGGTAGCTAGTGGGTCAATTAAGAAGTTCTGAGGCATTATAGGTCGTAGTTTTACGCAGGTTTTGTCTACAACATTTACACCTACCGCTGTTAAATCTCCACCCATAACAGGTTGAGTTGCGGGTTGAAACTCTTTTTCTTCTTCCAGAACGACCTCGGCAACCCCTGTACCGAAGACAGCCGCGTTTATAAGACACTCAGCTACTCCCTTACGTACTCTATTCTTTTTAAAGTCTTTGTATAAGGTTTCTCTTAAAATAGCTATATCTTGTTTCTCTTGGTCAGAAACATCATCTTCAATATCAAACCACTTACCACGACCAAAGGTTGCTTCCTCTAGTTCCGCAACGGATGACTCAACTGCTTGTTGTAGTGCAGGGGAAATAATCTTAGAGCGTTCGGATTGCCGCGCCATATCTTCTGCCGCCCATTGTCCTCTCCATAAGCGGTAGTATTCGTCAAACTTTTTTGCATAGTTAGAGTCAAAGTGATTACGCCAACTTAAGCATTTATCACTGACCCAATCTTCTAGGCTTTGCTCCATTGTCAATTCTTCATCAATCATGTTAGTACCCTGCGTGGTCGTCTAAAAATTCAAATTCTTCTGATACGTAATCAGACATATATGATATGTTAGCTAGTTGGTCTATGTATGCTAAGGAATCAATTAAGTCATCGTGTACCAACTTATTAGGAAATTGAAACAGTTCATCAAGAAACGCTGTGTTCCATTCACCTTTATTAATTGTTATTTTACCGTGTTCAAATCTACCTTGTAAAGCCCAGACAATCCTGTCCGTTTTCTTTTTGTTGCCATGTGTCAACTCATCTATTCTAAAAAATCTATTATTGGCTTTCATTTGGTCAGAGATATAAGGCAATACAGCGTTCTTTAACGCTCCCTTTTCAATGCCGACCGCCACTGGTCGATAGTCTCTGACAGCTTCAAAGATTTTTCTTGCAGTGGTTTCAACACCCCATCTGCCATGAATAATCTCAGCGACCCACCAACCTTCTTCATTAGCTTTGACAACCGAGATGGCAGTCTGGTCAAGGCGTTTTGTTTTAGTCGTTGCTTTAGCCACATCAGCAAAGCCCGCCAAGTCGACTGCAATATAGTACTGACCGTCTTCAGGTTCGTCTTCACTAAACTTGATATACTCTTCTTTGAATAACTCACTACCTTGCGCCTCAAATGATGCCATGAACTCCTGTCGGAAACTGAATGCGGACATAGAGTTCTTAGCCGCTTCAATCTCTTCAGGGTCTAGCAATGGATTATCATAGCTTGTGAAATGATACCCTGCAAACGTAGGGTCTTTACTCACACAAGCATACGTATATAAATCATAAAAGTGATTACGTCCCATTGGCGTACCAATGAACAACGCATCACCCTTTTGGTCAGCCAGTGCAGGTCTAAGGATTTGTTCCCAGACCTCTGGCTTCATGTCAGCGTACTCATCCATAACTAGGAACTTAAGACTGACACCACGCATGGTTTCTGGTCTGTCTGCACCTTTGAGTGCTATGGTTGCACCGTTGACTAGTTTTATTTGTAAGTTGTTTACATGGCTAGAGGATATTACGGGATGTCCTATCTCTAGTAATACCTGCCACATAATGTCACGCGCCTGACCTTGAGTAGGGGCTACATAAAACACATGACCCTTCTCGGTCTGCAACGCTCGAATAATTAGCATCCATGCCGCTAGACGGGATTTCCCTGTCCGTCTGCCCGCGGCTATAACTTTAAACCGCGTCTCGTCCTCGAATACTTCTTGTTGCCACGGAAGTAGCGAAACATTTAATTCAGTCATTAAATATCAAAGTTGTTAGTTACGCTGTTGTCGGGGAATAAATCAAAAGTAACAATAAGTGAGAAGTCACTCCCTGCTTCTGTTTCTGTTTTTATTTTATCACCTTCACGCATGACAAGCTGTATTTCTTTTAAAACAAATAACTCAGATAACTCAAAAGTTTTACCGTCTACAATATAAATATCGTGGGTAGCATCATGCCCATGTTCCCACCAAATTGTAGCTGTTTTATTATTACCCGAATGGTTTGACAACATAATTGTATTAACAACAGCTACGTGTTTTTCGGGAACCATAAATATTTGTCTAGTTCCTTCTGCAAGATGAAGACCTACGCTATACTTGTTCATTTAATAGTTATCTCCGCTTCAGTCTTTATGACTACTCTAGCACCACACGACAGTATAGGCTTGTCGTTACCGCCATATATGATTTCACTTGGACCATGTATTTCTACAGCATGACCATAAGTATTTTTCTTTCCTTCCTTCACAGTCAATACGGGCTCATTTTCATTGTTCTTTTTATTTGAGCGTATCTTGTGTTGATTGACATGGATATACTTGATAGCCATTAATAAGTCCACATTACATAAGGGGTTGTATCGTCAGGATTGCGGATGTCAACATGGATAAAACTAGAAGCAACTCCGATTCCCGTAAAGCCCAACTCGATAGCCTTCTCAACGATTTTGAAACGCTGTAGACCGTTGTTGACTTTAATATCTGCGGCAATACCTTGTGCATGAGTTCCTGATTTAGTTTTCTTAGCTTCGATTGGGTGTTCTGGGGCACGATACCCCGATGTAATTACAAAGGGAAACCCACAGGCTTCTCTAAGTTCATCTAATCTTTCAATGAACTCGTCCTTTATTTCGTTCTTCCCTGTGTACTGACAAGCAAACTCTTGTCTATTGAAGTACTTAGCCATCTATGGTTTCCCCTTCTAAGATGTCGTCTTCTTCGTTGTTTGACACCACCGTGGTCTCTCCACCAACTCCAGTAATATTGATTTGTATTGCTGACTTCCCTGCGCCTTTGACAACATCCTTCTCAAAAGCCCCTACAGGTACAATCCTATCTACTATAAGTTTCCAAGCGGCTGACTGGTGCTTGTGGTCATCGTTAAGTGCCGCGTCAAATATTGACTCCAACACCTTCTTTGACTTAGGTGAGGTCAACATCCTACTCTTGTATTCGTTGATTATAGCCGCATCACCTTTGGGACGACCCCGTGACAACCCTGTCGCCCCTTTCTTTCTTGACACAACCGAGGACTTCGGTGGTCGCCCCCTCCTTTTCGGAGGATTCTTTTCGTTGTCCAATGGACTCTCCTTAAGTTATCTTAAGTATCCTTAGGATAACATTTAGTATTTAACATTAATGATTAATCTTTAAAGTAAATAACTAAACACTACTTAAGTATACTTAAGGCTCTAAACAATGTCTTTATTATATCCATATTATAGCATACTTTGAACTAAAAGTCAAGCATTATTTAGACCCGCCAGTCAACTTTTTAGTTCCCCAACGTGACCCTTTTTTATATATTAGTCATCTTAAATCCCCGCTTGAGAAAACTTAAGTAAAACAACAACTTAGAGGTATAAACACCAGGCATACCTTTTTTCTATTTTATGCTTTTTTTGTATACGTGCGGATACCACACAGCGCGTCAGGCGCACGCACGCCCCCCGCCCCCTCGCGCATACCCACGTACACCCACGGGCGCGTCCCTACGCGTGCACACGTACACCTGCGTACACCCACAGGCGCGTGTGTGTATGCCCGCGGATACCTCTGGGCGCACCTACGCACGGACACACACGCACACACAGGCACGCACACGGACGCACACACGCACGCGACACGCATACACGCGCACACATACGCGCACAGCCACACACGGGCGCACGCGAGGAAATCCAGATTTGTCTAAAAATAATTTTCGTCTGTAGCCCAGTAACCAAGCGGTAGTGACCCGATTGGAATTATTGGTCACTCGTTTTGGTGGAACAATTGCGAGGCATTTGGCAAAGTGTGAACCATCAAACAACGACAGCCCAACGGAGGCACACACAATGAGACATTTTGACAAAGACAGCAACACACGGACACGCATATTTGGCAAGCGAGATTTCCAACGAGTGCTAAAGGAGCTTAAGCAACAAGGCGCGAGCGTAGAAAAAAACGAGGTCGGGGGCTATGACGTTTTATTTGGCGATGCTATGATTATGCAAGCGATGAACGGCACAAATAGCTATCTGGTACGAATAGACAGCGACTCACTATCGGAGGCGTAGAGTTGATATATCGAGCCTATTAGATTATAGTAGGCTCTATTATATCAATTTAAACCTAGCCCAACGGAGGGCACACATTATGAGAAAACTAGATTTATATAACCAGTTTAAACAAGAGCAATATAAAACAGATATTGAGGCTCTACGTTGGAGAATATGGGCTATCAAGGAAAAAACAGACGGACAGTTGCGCGAGGATTATAACAGAATTGCGGAGCGAGACGAAAACGAGGCGATGGGTATATTTAAGGCTTGCAATGCCATACTAGGCGACTATACTGGCAAGCTGAATGACGAGAGCGTAGCACTACTTGACAAATACATCGAGATGCGCACACAATACAGAAAACTAAAAGCGGAGGTAGCATGATGGAATTACAATACAACACAGACTGGCAAACTAAGGCGCGAGGTTCTAACGATAGCGAATACCAGTTATATTTGGAATTAGCTGACAATGGCGAAGGCTTAGACATTACCACAGGCAAGCCTTTGAAAACGTATGACGAGTGGATAAATAGCTAGGAGTTGATATATCGAGCCTATTAGATTATAGTAGGCTCTATTATATAAATTTAACGCTAGCCAATAGGAGGCTATATGTTTAACGCTAAACCAAAATTATCAAAAGCAAGCAAAATGCCGTGCCGTAGTTGGTCTTTGCAAGCATTAGATACATGCCCCGCGAGCATTGGGGCAGATGGTGAACTAGTTGACGCTTGCAAGGGTTGCTATGCTACAGACGGGAATTATAGATTTAGCAACGTGAAAGCACCGAGGCTACATAATCGCGAGGACTGGCAACAATCCGATTGGGTCGATGCTATGGTTGCGGAACTAGACAACGATAGATACTTTAGATGGTTTGATAGTGGTGATATGTATAGTCTTAAACTAGCGGAGAAAATCTACTCGGTAATGGTTGCAACTCCGTGGACTAGGCATTGGCTACCAACTAGAATGCACAAATTTGCAAAGTTTGCTGATATATTGGCAAAAATGGAGGCTTTGCCCAACGTGGTTGTTAGATTGTCTAGTGATAGCATTAATGGCGATATTATCGCGGGTAATACTACAAGCACCATAATACCAACGATTAGCCACCGCAAGCCTAAAATGACTATATGCGAGGCTTACGAGCGTGAAGGCAAGTGTGCGACCTGTCGCGCCTGTTGGGATAAAGATGTTGAGGTTGTCGCATACGTGGCACACGGGCGCAAAATGGCGAAACAGATTAAAGACTTGATAACTACTGTGGAGGTGGTATAATGAACAACGAGAGACTAGCGGAAGAATTGAGAGGCACAGACATTGAAGACCATTTATGGCACGCCTCTTGTAGATTGGAGGAGTTACGCAAGAATTGCAACGAGGCACTACAGGACGATATATTCGACTTTGAGCAACGCCTTGACAACCTCCGAGAGGAGATAAAAGACTATGCCCTATGGTTGGGCGAGGAGGACGAATGATATACTATACAATTTGGGTCGGAGGTTTAGAGGTCAACAGGTACTATCTAAAGACACGCGCAGAGGCTGAGGATATAGCAGAGATTTGGCGCAACATTGGGCACGATGACGTAGCCATCGAGGAGGTAGAGATTGCGTAAACTGTGGCGATTGTGGGCGTTGTCTCTTGGTGAGAAACTAGGAGACGACAACAGAGAGGCAGATATAGTTGCATCGATGCGGTCTGCTGTGGTATTATTAAACTTGGTAACGTGCCTGTTTATTATTGCGGGCGTGGTTCATAACTGGTGAGGTAATAATATGAGTAGAGACTATCAAGAACAAGCACAACTTGAAACACTGGCAGACAAGCAGTATAATCTGCAGGAGTACTGGCAGGAGTTGACAGACTATGAGCGAGGCGAGTATGATGGGTTGAGTGGGTTCAACTGTGACCCAAGCGAGAGCGAAGAATATCAACGAGGATTTGCGGACGGGTACGAGTACGCACAGATTATAGGAGCAAGTATAAATGGGTAGAGAATATTGCAGGGTTGACGATGACCCAAGCTATGACTACAGCGATTATGTAGAGCAGAAAGGCTATTACAAGCCGTATGACGACAACGATGACTACGATGAGGAGGTAGAGCAAGATGATTAATACAGTACTATTTAACAGGCTATTTACAGTGGAACTACGCAACGGGGTCGGGTGCGACCTTGAATTTGTAGATAGCCGTCCCGTATGGACTTACAACAGCGAGACAGAGGAACACAGCACGATGCCCTTTGAGGGCGTAGTGTTAATGCTACCATTCCTAGTGATAACCTACGGAAGACCATACAAGGAGATTGACGATGAGTAGATGCAAAGCCTGTGACGTTATATTGACGGAAGCAGAGTTACGAAAGCGAGACAGAGTTACAGACGAACACTTAGATTTGTGCAGTACGTGCCATACGGCATCTGACGAAGCTATAGAGGAGAACTGGTCAACAGACGGAGAACGTGATATAATAAGGAGTAACAATTAATTTATAGACATAGTTGCAAACAGTAGTGATACATGATATAATATACTTAGATACTTTAGTTTTTAAACATTAAAGATAAATCCTAAAGTATCCTTAAGTAATCTTTTTTAACTTTATAAGGTAAATTACTATGGCAGTATTAGAAGGTAACGTAGCGTTCGCAAACCTTGACGAACACGAAGAATATCAGGGTCAATCAACTGGGAAGTATTCCCTAGTTTTATCGCTAGAACCTGCTGACGCAGACGCACTAGCCAACAAGGGTGTCAAACTACGTGAGTATGAAGGTACTCCACAGCGTAAGTTTAGCACTAAATATGAAGTGCCTATGTTTGATGCAGATGGTAATGAGTTTAGTGGTCGATTAACCAGAGGCTCTAAGGTGCGTGTCAAGTACGCAGAAGGTAAACCTCACCCAGTACACGGAACGTCAACCTACTTGTCAGCGATTAAGGTAATAGAACTCGCAGAGGCTACCGAAGGAGGTGGTGACTTCTAATGACTGACTCGCATTTTGTTAGACATGAGCCATGCCCTTCGTGTGGCTCTAAGAACAATCTCGCGAGGTACTCCGATGGTCATGCCGTCTGCTTTACAGGCGGTTGTGACCACTACGAGAGAGGCAACGGTGAGATTGTACAGAGTAAACCTAAAGCGAACAGGAAATTAGAGATGACAGGTGTAGTAGCATCAATCCCAGACAGGCGTATCACAGAGGCAACTTGTAAGAAGTTTGGTGTCACTGTTGAGTACGACACAGCGGGCAAGATAAGCAAGCACCACTACCCATATTATGACAAGGACACAGGCGCACAGAAAGGGACTAAGTCACGCATTGTAGATAGCAAGGCATTCTACGCAAGCGGTACGTTCGATAACGTAGGTCTGTTCGGTCAGCAAGCATTCAAGGGTGGTGGTAAATACATAACGATTGTAGAGGGAGAAGCTGACGCACTAGCAGTATCGGAGATGTTTGACGGCAAGTGGGCTGTCGTATCTATTCGGTCAGGTGCATCGGGCGCAGTCAAGGATATCAAGCAGAACTTGGAGTGGCTTGAATCCTTTGAGAACGTGGTCATCTGTTTCGACAGTGACAAGGCAGGTCAGGAAGCATCTCGTGCGGTGTTAGATTTATTCACACCGAACAAGGCGAAGAACGTACAGCTATCTGCAAAGGACGCAGGTGATATGCTCAAAGAGCGTAACGTACAAGGATTCATCAAGGAATGGTGGAACGCTAAGACCTACCAACCAGATGGTATCATTGCAGGACTTGATACTTGGGATTCAATCGTAGCACAGGAGGATATTAAATCCATACCATATCCGTGGACTTGTTTGAATGACATGACCTACGGATTCAGGGAACGAGAACTTGTAACCATCACTAGTGGTTCAGGCATGGGTAAGTCACAGATTGTCAGAGAGTTGGAGCACTACTTACTAGGCGCAACAGATGACAACATCGGCATACTCGCATTGGAGGAGGACATACCTAAAACTGCTCTAGGGATTATGAGCATCGAGGCTAACCAGACTCTACATCTGAGCCGAGAGTTTAACAGGGAAGATAAGAAAATCTTTTGGGATAAGACGCTAGGTACAGGACGTATCTTTATGTTTGACCATTGGGGTTCAACCAATGAGGATAACTTACTAAGTCGCATTAGGTATATGGCGAAAGGTCTTGATTGTAAATGGATTATTCTTGACCACTTGAGTATTGTTGTTAGTGACCAAGACAATGGCGATGAACGCAAAGCCATCGACAGTATTATGACCAAGCTACGACAGTTGGTTCAGGAGACAGGAGTTGGTTTGTTCTTAGTGTCACACCTACGCAGACCATCAGGGAAGGCACACGAGGACGGTGGACAGATTAGCTTGGCTGAGTTACGAGGTTCAGCGGCAATCGCACAGCTATCCGACATGGTGATTGGTTTGGAACGTGACCAACAGAACCCAGACGCGCAGGTACGGAACACCACTACTGTCAGGGTACTGAAGAATAGATATGCAGGACTGACGGGTGCGGCTTGTTACTTATACTATGATAAGGATACTGGTCGCATGATTGAAACCACTTGTCCAGTAGCGGACGATAAGCAGGAGTTCTAGTGAAGAAGATTGTTTTTGATATAGAAGCTAACGGTCTACAGCCTACAAAGGTTTGGGTAATCGTTGCTTGTGACCTATCAAACCAAGAGACAACTGTATTCTCTGGTGATACGTTACAGGACTTCAATACTTATATCAAAGACGCTGAGGTCATCGGTCACAACATAATTGGCTATGACGTACCAGTTCTTGAACGCTTACTAGGCACAGACTTTAGCAGTTGTAAAATCACCGATACACTGGTGCTATCAAGACTTACCGACCCATCACGGGAGGGTGGACATTCGTTAGATAACTGGGGACAACGATTAGGTTTCCCGAAAGGAGAGCACAATGATTGGACTACGTATTCGCAGGACATGGTGGAATATTGTAAGCAAGATGTGTTGGTTAATGTCAAAGTGTTTCACGCGCTACAAGGCGTACTGGCTAACTTTGGAAGCGAAAGCATTGACCTTGAACACAACGTACAGAATATTATTACTAAGCAAACAAACACGGGATGGATGCTAGACCAAGAACACGCATTCATTTTACTAGCTAAATTAAAGGAGAAGAAATATGAACTTGAAGACATGGTACATGAGAAATTCATACCGCTACCTACGTATGTTAAACAAGTCACCCCGAAGTATAAGAAAAGTGGCGAGCCGTCTGTGGTCGGTCTTAAATTTGCAGGAGAGCAGTGGCGGGATTATGTACAGACGTTCTCGCGCATCGACTACCCAGAGTTCAACTTAGGTTCGCGTCAGCAGATAGGTAGATACCTACAGTACTTTGGTTGGAAGCCAGAGAAGTTTACAGAGAAGGGACAAGCTATTGTTGATGAAGCGGTGTTGTCAAAAGTAACCGACATACCTGAAGCATCTATGATTGCTGAGTACCTAATGGTTCAGAAGCGTATTGCTCAGATACAGAGTTGGTTAGATGCAGTTGCTGATGATGGTAGGGTACACGGATATGTAAACGCTAACGGTGCAGTAACGGGACGCATGACACACTCAAGCCCCAACCTAGCACAAGTGCCTAGTTCAAGCGCACCATACGGAGCAGATTGTAGAGCCTGTTGGACATCCCCCAAAGGCTACAAGATTGTTGGTATGGACGCATCGGGACTTGAGTTACGGATGCTTGCACACTACATGAAAGACGAGGCATATACAAATGAAATACTCACTGGAGACATTCATACAGCAAACCAACTTGCTAGTGGTGTTGACACACGAAGTCAAGCAAAGACTTTCATCTATGCGTTCCTCTATGGAGCAGGAGATGCTAAAATCGGAAGTATCGTTGGAGGAACTGCTAGAGATGGTAAGCGACTTAAGGAGAAGTTCCTTACAAACACGCCATCTCTTAGAGACTTACGAGAAAGAGTTAGTGTGGCATCTCGAAGAGGCTATGTTCGAGGATTGGATGGGCGAAGAGTCGCAGTACGCTCAGAACACGCGGCATTAAATACCTTACTACAATCAGCAGGTGCTATCGTTATGAAGAAGGCACTCTGTTTGCTTGATGAATACGCAACACTATGGGGTCTTGACTACAAGTTTGTTGGCAATATCCATGATGAGATACAGACAGAGGTTAAAGAGAGTGAGGTAGATACATTCGGTAGACTTGCTGTTTCCTGTATGGAAGCGGCAGGTCAACACTTTAATCTTAACTGCCCCCTTGCGGGCGAATATCAGATAGGAGATAACTGGAGTGAAACCCACTAAAGAAGATAGGAAGAAGTTTGACCTTGACTTACAGTACGGAGAAGTCAGGGAAGACAGGGTAGCGGAGATGTTACAGGACAAGAAGATAGAGGTTAAATCTGAGAAGGACTTGTGGCAGAAGACAGGGAACATCTGTATTGAGTATGAGTCATGGGGCAAGCCGTCAGGTATCGAGGCAACTGAGTCAGACTACTGGTTTCATAACCTCTGCATTGGTGACGATGAGTACTGTACCTTAGTATTTAAAACACCTGTACTAAAGAAGATAGTAAACAAGTTGGACACATTCAGAAGTGTAGCAGGAGGAGACCACAATGCTAGTCGTATGCACTTGGTCAACCTACGTAAGCTATTCTCAACCGATGTCATTAAGGCATTCAAGGATATAGAAGATGAGTAAGACAATACACACATTGGTAGATGATATATACCGATTGATGGAGACAAAAGAGGCAGAAGAATCTGTTGATGTAGAAGCAGAGATTGAGAAGTTTGGTGAGAACATGAAGGCTCTTATGCGTACAGAGTTTGGACGTACACGTATCAGAGACAACCGAACCTTACGCCTGTCAAACATTGGTCGTGACGATAGAGTCTTGTGGAACATTGTGAACGGTACAGAGAAGGAAGCTATACAACCTGCAACTTACATTAAGTTTATGTACGGTCACTTGATTGAAGAGATGTTACTATTCCTAACTAGAATGGCAGGACACTCAGTAACTGACGAGCAGAAGGTATGCGAGGTTGAAGGTATCAAAGGTCACATGGACTGTAAGATTGACGGTATAGTTATTGATGTTAAGTCCGCTAGTTCCTTCGGGTTCAAGAAGTTTAAGGATGGTACACTGGCTATGGACGATGCCTTTGGTTACGTTGACCAGATTAAAGCATACGCTCACGCCTGTGGTGAGACTGAGTTCGGTTGGTTAGCAATGGACAAAGCCAATGGTCATCTCGCTGTACTTAAGTACGACCTAGAGGATACACAAGCCCCTATATATAAGTACATTAAGGGGGACATTACAGAGCGCATACGCCACGTAAAAAAGCTAGTAGGCTTGTCCGAGCCAGAAACCTTTTGTACCGACTCTGTACCAGACGGAAAATCTGGCAATATAAAATTGGGTATAAAATGCTCGTACTGTCAATACAAAAAGCATTGCTATCCAGAGGTAAGAAAGTTTGCCTACTCTTATGGACCAAAGTTCTTGATAAATGTAGAGTACGAACCAAACGTACAGGAGGTCGAAATTGAGCAAGAAAAGCGGTAAGTTTCGGTCAGCGTTAGAGAAGGAGTTTTCTAAGGAGGTCAAGCGTAAGGGATTTAAGTATGAACCTTACGGTATACCTTACACAGTACACAGGACTTATATGCCAGACTTTGTACACGAAGAAAAGAAAGTTATGGTGGAGGTAAAAGGTTTCTTTCGTGTAGGAGACACCTTGAAATATAAGTCAATTCGTGATACAATATTAGAAGATGGTTGGGAATTAATATTTTTACTATCTAACGAACACAAGAAGGTACGTAAGGGCGGTAAGATTACAATGGGTCAGTGGTGTGATAAGGAAGGACTGAAGCATTACACACTAAGCACCGCACAGGAACTTGTTAAATATGTTGAAGGAAAAGAATGATGTCACATACATTGGAGGAACTCAAGGAAGCAGTAGCAAGAGACTACGATGCAGTGTTGGTAGTTGAGGCTTTGGACATCTCAGTTGAGGACTTGCTAGAGGCTTTCGAGGATAGATTAATTAGGAACAGAGAACTGTTTACGGAGGATGATGATGAGCATTGATGATGCAAGTCCCGCAGATTGGGACAGACTGAGAGACAAACACCCTACATTAGTAAAAAAGTATGAAGAGTATGTAATGAACAACCCTGACGAACCCACGGAAGATGCTGTTAATCACCCTAGTCATTACAACTATGGTAACATTGAATGTATAGAAGCCATTGAGGAAAGCATGACACCCGAAGGATTCAAAGGTTATCTCAAAGGTAATACACTTAAGTATCTATGGCGATACGAGCGTAAAGGTAAAGCGGTACAGGACTTAGAGAAAGCACAGTGGTATCTGAACAAACTTATATCGGAGGTGGACAGATGAAGCACGGGCAGACACATTACGGCAAAGGGTCAGCCCGAAGACCTACCGAAGATGCCAAACAGTTTGCAGATAACTGGGACGCTATCTTTAAAAAAGACAAAGACAAATCAAAGAAACAGAAGGAGGAGAAAAAGAAATGAATGAGTATCAAGAGTTTATACACAAGTCCCGTTACGCTCGGTGGCTACCAGAGGAAGGCAGACGAGAGACATGGGCTGAGACAGTACAGCGATACGTAGACTTCTGGGATAACCGTGGTCAGATAACTAAAGCTGATGCTCAGAAAATGTATACTGCAATATACAATTTAGATGTAATGCCTAGTATGCGTTGCCTAATGACAGCAGGTGAGGCTCTGGACAAGGACAACGTAGCAGGGTTTAACTGTAGCTACCTACACATAGACCACCAGAAGTCCTTTGACGAGATGATGTACGTCCTGATGTGCGGTACAGGTGTAGGGTTCAGTGTTGAGCGTCAGTTCATCGAGAAGCTACCTACAGTCGCTGAGTCATTCCATGACACTGACAGTACGATTGTAGTAGCCGACAGCAAGATTGGTTGGGCTAGTTCATTCCGAGAGTTGATTGCTATGTTGTATGCAGGTAAAGTACCCAAGTGGGATATGCACAAGGTACGTCCCGCAGGTGCTAGACTCAAGACCTTTGGTGGTCGTGCGTCAGGAGCACAGCCTCTTGAAGACTTGTTCATATTCTGTGTAGGTATATTCCAAAAGGCTAAGGGTCGTAGGCTCACCAGTATTGAGTGCCATGACATCTGCTGTAAGATTGCTGAGGTTGTTGTAGTCGGTGGTGTACGTAGGTCAGCGTTGATTAGTTTATCTAATTTGTCAGACCCTCGTATGGCTAAGGCTAAGTCAGGTGACTGGTGGCGTAACGAAGGTCAACGTGCATTGGCTAACAACAGTGTGTCATATACAGAGAAGCCAGACTTTGAGTCATACCTAGCAGAGATGCACACAATGTATGACAGCAAGGCAGGTGAGCGTGGTATCTTTAGTCGCGTTGCGGCACAGAAGATTGCCGCTAAGAATGGGCGTAGAGACCCTGAGCATTCGTTCGGTACTAACCCTTGCTCTGAGATTATCCTACGTAGTAATCAGTTCTGTAACCTATCAGAGATAGTAATCAGAGCAGATGATGACTTGGTTAGTCTTAAAAAGAAAGTAGAAGTAGCCTCCATGATTGGTTCATTACAGGCTACCCTGACTGACTTCCGATACTTGAGAAACATCTGGAAAAGAAACACTGAGGAAGAAGCACTATTGGGTGTCAGCTTAACTGGAATTTGCGACCACTACCTACTAGGTAAAGACTCACCAGACCTAGAGAAGTGGCTAACGGAGATGAAAGATGTTGCTATCAAAACTAATAAAGAATGGGCTGACAAACTTGGCATCAATCAGTCTACAGCTATTACTTGTGTTAAGCCAAGCGGTACTGTGTCTCAGCTTGTTGATTCTGCTAGTGGCATACATCCCCGTTTTTCTAAACATTACATTCGTAGAGTACGTTCAGACAAGAAAGACCCGCTTGCTCAGTACATGACAGCCGCAGGTTTCCCTGTAGAAGATGACGTAATGAGTAAGTCCTCGTTGGTGTTTAGCTTTCCAATCAAGTCACCCGACAGCAGTACTACAGTAAAGCAAGTAGGTGCTATGGAACAGTTAAAACTTTGGAAGAAGTACCAAGACTATTGGTGTGAACATAAGCCAAGTATCACTGTTTATTATACAGATGACGAGTTCCTCCAAGTATCCCAATGGATATGGGAAAACTTCGACACTGTCAGTGGTATTAGCTTGTTGCCAGTTAGTGACCATGTTTATCAGCAAGCCCCTTATGAGGACATAACCGCTGAGAAGTACGAAGAGTTACTAGCGGCTATGCCAGTTGATGTAAATTGGGATGACCTAGAACACTTTGAGAAGGAGGATAACACTACAGGTTCGCAAGAACTAGCGTGTGTCGGAGGAGCGTGTGAGATAGTCTAAAGTAAACTGGGGGCGCAATGCCCCCTTTTTATTCATCGTCTGACATCGCCTCTGCTGTACCATATCCTAACATACCAGTACCTACTGCCGCAGTTCCCTGTAGTTTTCTCTTAGCGGCTAATGCTCTTCTTCGGTCAGCCGCAGTTACCGCGGGTTTAGAAGTACGTAAGGCTCTCTTAGTGTACGCTTCGGGTCGTTCTCCTTTCTTACGAGGAACGCCTGTCATATCTTCTGTTTTCTTTAAAGCCTTCTCTACGTTTTCTTCTGTTGCTCTAGTTTTAATCTGCCCACTATCCCACTTTGTTCCTGTCTTGTAAGAGTTCTTTATAATAGGAGATGTTGTTATAAGACCATGCCCGCCTATCGGATTCTGTCCAAACATATCGTGACCGTCACTCAACATAGAGTACATCTCTTCTTTCTTAGGGTCGACCACAACAAAAGAGTTCATGCCTCCTAGTTCTTGCTGACCAGAAATGTATGACTGCTGAGTAACAAGGTATCCGTCAGGTTTCTTTATATCTACAATGTTTCTAGCACCCACAGCATTACCTGCTTCGTCAGATACACGCGCCATCTTTATTGCTTTTGTATTCATCAGCTTATTGAACGTGTCAAGTACCTGTTGCTGTGATTTTTGTATTGGTCTACCTGCCGCTTGTTTTGCCCTAGCCGCTAATAGTACACTCAACATATCGCTTGGTTGATAGTCTCCTGCACCCGCACGCTTCATTAGCTGATACGCTCTTGTGTCTAAGGTAGAAGCCATCTGAAGAAACTCAACCATGTCAGTACCTTCTAGCTTTTCAATAGGAGGTTTCTTAGCTACGCTACGATTCTTGTTGATAACTTTTAAATAACTGTCTGTTGCTTTGCCGTTGATTGCTCTATTGACAGGAGCACTTGTTGTTGCTGTACCTGCGGCTTCTCTATATCCTGCATTCTTTATGGCTGACGGGTCTTTGATTTGGAACTCCATCTTTTCTTTAGGATTTTTAATGTGAGGTCCTTTAGTTAGATGGTTCATTGCTCTGTTTACAATAGACTCTGGAATTTCATCACCTTCTCTAAACCCCTGACCTAGACCCTTAGATAGTCTTGCGGTATTTTCCATAGGAATACGTGAGTCTAAATATTTAAGACCAACAATACCTTCTTCAAGTACGTTACCTTCGGTATTCGGTAGCTGACGATTAATAGATATAGCTGTTAGGTCTGCGTCTTGTCCCTTGTCGCTAATCCAATCGTCAACCTTGTTGTCTGATATACCCTGAACCCTACGCTTGGCTACAGCTTGAGCGTCTGTGCTTTCACGTATAGCGGCAGGAGCAGACCCTATAAATTCTTTAGCAAAGTTATATCTACTTTTTATAGGATTACCTGCATAAAAATCAGGGATGTGTGTCGGTGTGTTCTGTGCTATTTTGTTTACTAGACTGCCCGCGCCTCTAAACAAACCACCTGCAAAAGGAATAGCACCTGCGGCTGACAACATACCCATGCCCGTCCTGCCTTCCTCAAAGTAATCCTTTGCTTCTTTAGCAGATATAATTTCACCTGAGACAGGAGCAAAAGATGCCGCATTGTACGCTAACTCATCAACAAACTTTTGTCTTTCTTCAGGAGGTAGTGAGTGGTAAGTATCAGCTATCCATTTTGTATTGGGTAAAGTCATTAAAAGTCATCCTCATCCAGACGTTCGTTAAATCTTTCAGCACCGCCACCAAGCCAGTTGTACAGTATACGACCTACTACAGGTATACCGTTAAGTGCTTTACCATAGTCAGGGTCATCTTCAAAAGGTTCTTTAATAAGAGTAGTCACAGCTTCTACATAAGGCGCGGCAGGAGTTACATACATAGCCGCCCCTTCTATTATCTTACCTTGCTTCATGTATCTGTCATATACGTATTCATTCATTCCGTATACGCCAAGCAAAGACCACAGTGCTCTATCAGGTATATCTTCAGGACGTACCTCACGACCTAGCAGTATGTCTTTAACAGTAGAAGTACCTACGTTTGCTGTTGTCAAGTACCCTGCTAACAGCGCGGCATTCTTACTTGCCTGTACTTTATTACCTTTAGACCACTCACCTACTACTCTGTTACGTACCAAGTCAATCTGCTTTAAGGTAAAGGACTTAAGCATATACGCAAGTCTACCATTCTTAGCATTCAAGTATCCTTCTGGCATTTCGATAAGAGATATAGGCTGTACTTCTGATAGTTCATTGAACGCCCATAGTTTAATGTTCTCAGTTACGTCACCGCTTTTTATGTCAGCAATGAAAGAATCAGTCTCATCACCCATGACTTTCTGTACTTCTCTACGTAACTTTGCTTCGCCTTTAGGATTCTTAACTAAGTTACGTGCACGTTTTAACGAAGCATTGATTAATGTTTCTTTACTTAATCTATCAATAGCTTTAAACGCAACACCGCCCATCAATTTGTCAAGAACTTTTGCAACCTTTCTGTTATCGCCTAGTGCTAACTCTTTTGTAATTAAATCGTCAATACCTAAGTCTACAATCTTAATATCTTTTGTACCAAACATAGCCGATATTGTGTTTCTAAACCCCTTTAGAGAAGCAGTAACACCGATGTCACCTAGCTGTATCATTGCTGTAATAGGGTTAGCAATAGTACTCATGTAGCCTAAGTCACGTACTAGTTTACCACCTGCTGAGGGGCTTTGCTCACCACCGATAAACCTAGCTGACAACAACTCTTCCAGTTCTAGCTGTCTAGCTTTGTCAAGACTACCGTCTTCCATCAAGTCCCTAGCAAGCTGACCGATGGATGTTTGAGTATCAAACTGTTTAGCACTATCGTCTACAGCAGAACGACCAAAGAACTTTCTTCTCTCAATGTCGTGTATAGCGTTGCGTATATACATAGCTAAAGACTCATCAGCGTTTGCATAAGAATCCATGCTTAAGTTATTTACTTTATCTATCTCACGTTGTTTTGCATAGCGTGGCTTGAAGCCATCTTTTGTTTGACGATAACCGCGTAATGCTAAGTCTAAAACTTTAGACCTTTCTTCGTCAGTTAAATTACTTACGCTTGTCTTTTTACTTTTAGCATACGCTTCTAGCTGTGCATCTAGTATGCCTCGCTCTTTAAGACCAAGAGATGCACGTAGTCCATCATAGTCCTTGACATTACGTGGGAAGTAGTTTGCTAGTTTTTCAAAGCTATGACCAGATTCTTGCAACTCTGTACCTAGTTCATCTAACACAGGCTTAACATTACTTCTAAATGCTGACGCTAGGGAAGGAGACACCTGCTCCATCAATCCCTCAGCCGCATCAAAGTTACCATTGTATAAGTGCTTAGAAATCTGTACCTGCATTCCTTTAGGTACGCTTTTAAATCCTGTAAAGAAAGGCTCAACTCTTTTAGAAAACTGGGCTGTACGTTTATGTGTATCAAACTCAAACTTACGTAGTCTGTTCTTAACTGTTTGCGATATGTTACCAATACGCGTAGACAGCGCACCTAGATATTTGTCAAGACCTTTACTGTACTGACGGGACACCGCTGAGTCTCTAGTAATAGCTTTGTTAATAGCTTTCTCTGCTTGTGTTTTATCTAAAGGTACTCTTATCTTAGTGTCTGCCCTTTTAGCCGCTATCTCAACCTTAACAGGATTAATCTTTGCGTCAGTAAGTGCTTGATTAATACCACGGGTTGTACCGCCTCTAGCCATGTGGCTGTCGATAACACCCTGCGCTTGTTCTACAAGTTTCTTAGCACCTTTATCTTTAACTACGTTGACACCTTTAACTATTGCAGTAGGAAGCACAGCACCAAACGTAGCCGATATTGCTACGTCCGTAGGATTTACTTCGCCCTTCTGTGTGTACTGTTCAAGTGCTGTACTACCGCCCGCAATAGTAGCACCAGTTGCCGCTATAGTTTTGTAACCACCCAGAAAAGGAATAGCAGTAGTTGGGTCAGCAATTTGACTTGCAATCTCACCTACTGTACGCGCACCTGAGTTTTCATTTGGGTCAAAGAACTGACCATAGTCGTGCTGTAGGTCGCGTTCTTTCTTTCTAATAATCATTTCTCTACGTTCTTCGGGAGATGCTTCCATGTACCCTTTACCATAACGCTCTTCAGGTGACTCATAGGTTACAGCACTAAAGTCGTTTTTACTAAAGTCTATGTTTATTTCACCAATAGGTAGTACACTTTCTAACCAGATACCTGCGTTCTCTGTTATACTATTGCCTTCACTAAAGCCATACTTAAACTGTACCCAAGTATTGTCTGTGTTTGCACGATGAAGTGTACCATCGTAAAACCTATCACCTGCTTTAATCTCATTATCTTGTAAATATTTACTGTTGTTGACATCTTCTTGAGTAATAACACGACCTTGTGTAACAGCGTCCTCTGGTTTAGAAAACACTCTAGTTATTCTACCTGTTTCTTCATTCCACAAATCACCAGAAAGAATACCGTTTTTCATTAGGTATTCGCTTGATTGAATTTCCTCAAGAGTTATTGGTCTGCCTGAAAGTTGAGGGGCAGAGGTAACTTCTTTTTCTTTTTTAGATAATTCTTTAGCACGTTCCATACGAGGACTAGCCATGTTCTAAACCCCTATTTATCGTCAATGGGTGCGCCTTCAAACTCAGCAGTGTTGTTAAGATTGCTTTGTTCTGTCGCTATTTCTGGTTGTTGCTCTATACCATACTGACGTATAGCTTCTAGTAACGCGCCTTCTCTGCCGAGTTCGGGACGGTTAGTGTATAAATCTTCAGCATTATAATATATACGTAGCTTATCGTCCTTTCTTATTTTACCCCACCACGGTGTATCAACTCCTGCCTTTTCTAATTGGTCATCGCTAATGCTGTCTAAATAAAGGTCGTATTGTTTTACTTCTCCTTTAGTTAAACTAGATGTTTTAACAGAAGTACCTCGGTCGCTTCTTAGCAATACTTCTTGAGCCTTAGTTACTGACCCACCATTTAAAACAAAGTCTTCGACAACTGTATTACCTTGCTGTCTAGCTAGTTTAAGTACTGCTTCTCTTTCTGCTTCTTTTTGTGCAATAGCCTGTGCTTTTTGTAGTGTAGCTACTGAACCTTTTAAATCACCAGTTGCACGTTGTGCTTGAGCAAGTCTTTGTAAACCTTCAGCACTGTTCAAGTCAACAGACGCTAATGCTTTAGCCTGTCTAGCTTCAGGGCTTTCTACACCCCGCATCTTACGACCTAGATTAGAAAGCTGTTCTCCTTGAGTTCTAGCAATATTCATTAACCCTGCACCCCTACCTGTATATGGGTCAGGTTTTTGTTTTGTAGGTATTCCTGTTAAGAAACCTACTAAATCATCTCTTGGTATTTGTGACATTGTTACCTCCTAGCCGAACAAGAAGTCAAAGTATGCTTGGTCGCGGTTAGCTTTAGCAGTAGTTGCGCCTTCCATTAATTGAGTATAAGGGTCAAACGATTTCTGTGCTAAGTCACTAAACAGACCTGCACCTGTACGTCTACTCAGGTCAGCTATCTGTGCTACGTTTGTACCTGCACCTAGTAATCCTATTGCTTGAGCCTGTGGAGTATAAGCATTTGCAAGCATTGTCGTACCCATATCAGCAAACTGTCCTAACTCAGACATTGACTGACCACGAGCCGCGAGGTTAGCTTTAAGCATAGCGTCTTGTTCTGCTTGTGCTTGTGCTAACATCTCAGGATTAGCACCACCGTATGCGTTTGAACTTAAACCAAGACGACCCTGAGACAACATACGTTCTTCTAAAGCTAAACGTCTACGCTCTTCTTCTGGTTGCTGTATGGCTCTCATTTGATTGTACAGGTTTTCTTGTGCAATCGAAGGGTCAGCCATTGCACGAGTAAAAGAACTTCCCGCACCCGCCATTAACCCTGTCTGCATCATCCTTTCTTCAGGTGTTAGTTGTATATCTACACTGCCTTCAGAATCAACTGATGCACCGCCTAAACTACCTGTAACAGTAAACGGTTTAAACTCTGCCATTCCTGCGGCTTCAGTACCAAGTGCTTTACCCAGACCTAAAGTTGAGCCCGCTAAATCTTGAAGCCTGTTTATGTTGCCTTCTATCTGCTCGTTTTTGCCATAAATTTCAAGAGCATCTTCTAGTGTTATACTCATTACCGTCTCCTATTTAGCGACCCATCCAGTATTACCAATACCAGATTCTTTAACATATAAAACTTGTCCCGAACTACCGTCAGTACGTAAGTACAACGAACCAACAGTTGCTTCTATTTGACTTTCTGGTGCGCCTGTTCCTATCGTTATAGAAGCACTTATTGCACCTATAAGCGCACCTTGTCTAAGGTTTAAACCATATTCAGAAAAACTGTGCGAAGGGTTACTTCCCCAGATTAAATTTAAACCATTAGCATCACTACCTAGTTTAATTCCTCCTGTTGTTGTAGAAGGAGTAACAAAAGAAACGTAAGAACCTGACTGATTATTGCTAGTGTCTGTATTTTTAATTTCAAAAATAGTTCCAAAAGATGAATTAGTATCACTTTCGTACTTTAGAACACCTGAGCCTGAGTCTTTAATAATACTGTCAGAACCATCATGGTATATTTGTAAATCGTTACCATCGCCTAGTTTAAGTTTTGCATTGTCATCTAAAGACACAGACCCAGTAAAAGCTACATCACCAGTAAATGTATTATTGTTTGCGTCTGCTTTAGAATTTACAGCAGTTTGTATTGCAACAAATTCAGCATCTATTTCTGCACCCCTGACCACCTTATCAGCAGAGCCTGAAGGGAGCGTGTCCTTATTTGCGAAGTTAGTTGCCTTAGTATAATTAGACATTATATGAATCTCCCTATTAGAGCGTGTATATCAAGTTTTTGTATAGAATAAGGTGAACCGTTAATAGTTGACTCAACACCTACAGTAACTACAGAGCCACTACCATTACCATTAACCGTAGGTAATTGAATATCGATACCCTTAGAATAAACCGATTCTATGTATTCTTCTGTTTCAGGTTCTGCAAGGTCTTCCTCTAAACCATACCTTGCTATACCGTATTCAGCTACGACTGTGTCAGCGTTGTCTGTTGTAAACGCTTGTTTAGTGTAATTAGTATTATAATCATAAGCCCAGTTAAGAGTTGTTTGAGCCGTTACATTACCGATTACAGTTAAATTAAACTTCTTTAAAAATTTAAGATTAGAACTACTTCCAAAGTCCATAGGATTACTAAAGTATCTCATCGGATAACTTGCTCCATCATCTGTATATCCTGAGTACTTATGGATACCATCTGATTTACCAAGGTAAATAGTACCATCTTGTTTTCTAGTTAATGCGGTTGGTGTTATACCCGTCCATGTAGTGACTCTATTAGAGCCGTCAGATAACTGTGTACGCATATCAAAACAATACGTTAAGTTGTTGTCAGGTAACACTAGTAAATAAAAGGCTTCCTCTGGACTGTATAAAGATTTAATTGGACTAGTTTCTGACGCTACATAACCCATCAAATCGTTACGTACATTTTTACTAAGGTCACGCATAGGCATAGATTTTTCTTGTAGGACACGACCAAAAGAACGTAGACCGTCATCGGATAAGAAAATAATGTCATTGCCTGTATGTTGTACCGAGTCTCTAGCAATACAACCAACACCTTGTATTGTGTCATGTAGCTTCATAGTAGCAGGGCTTTCTGCTCCTTCATATATTATAATAGAGTTCCTACAAAATATAATCAAGAAACCATTATGTGCCGCTAATGCTATAGTTTCGTCTGCGCCTGAAGGGAATACAGTAGTTAAGTCTAAAGAACCAGATGTTCCTGTATGCCATACGTTTCCAATTAAAGTGTCTGACCAATAAACAGTATGCTTGTTGTCTACTAAATCTGTAGCCCATAATCTACCATAAGCAGCTACAGCTTCATTAGCTTCTGGAGCAGAGCCACCTACATCCGCTATTGAATAATCGCTACCATCAATTTTAAGAGCAGGATGATTTCTTTGGAATAAGTATACGTCATCGTTAAACGATACCATTTTCCAGTTACTTCCACTTATTATAGGTGTACAAGTATCACTAAATCCGAAATAAGTATTTGTGTCCCCCAACATCCAATTACCTGCAAAATCGTCTTTACTCCAAAGAACATTCATTTGTATGTAGTCAGGCTCTCCACCACTAATATCGTAATTAATTACTCTACGCATCCCACCACCATCTAGTACTGAAATAGCACTTATAGATGTATACGCAGGAGTTGTTTGTGGTATAACTAAATCATCAACCTCATTAGACGAACCCTCAGGATAAGGCATTACAGTTACTTGTATTTGTCCGTTGCCTATATTTTCTACTGTAAGGTAAACATATGAAGCTGTCTCCGTTCCTGTAAAATGTTCAACCCGTCTATGACAATAAGAAGAAAGACCCGAACTTCCTGTATACGGTAATTCAGTAAGAGTTGTATCCCCTTTAAATACTTTATTATTAGCTGATGAAAATACTTCTTTAGTTCCGTCACGTTTACAAAACTCAATCATAGACCTAATAGGATTTCCTGCTAATAACGAACTGTTAGTTGTTGTTAGTTTTTCGTGTCCCTTACGAGCACCAACACGACCATATTGGTCAATAACACAGTTATCGGCTACAGAAGCATAAGAAGAATCAAGACCAATAGGAGAGTCTTGGGTATTTATTCCCCCAAATCCTGGGGCTTGTACTGTTATATTTTGTAATTGTTGAGCCATTAGCAGTCCGTCCAAACAGTTTCATGGGGGAATCGTGAGGCATCCATAGCAATAGCGTCAGACAATGTTGCTTGTGCTATACTTACTAATTCTGCCGAGGAAGTACCACCTTGTTCTCCACGCTCTCTTGATGCAAACGCAGTAGCAAATTGTATAACAGCCATACTAGGCACTAACAACCTATCTGTGTCTTCGACTAAATGTTCAGGTCTGTCAACAATATTAAAACGTAGTGTATATTCTTTGTCAGGTTTAGGATATAAATCTACAATAGTTTCGCCATCATTAGTTACACCGTTGTAGGAATAAAACTCAGGAGCACCTTTAACAGGATTAATAACAAGGTATGCTTTGTTCATCCAAGTAGAACTTTGATTGCGTAAGAATACATTAGAGGAGTCGTTGATTACATCTAACACACTAAAGTGATTATTAGTACCCGTCAACTCATAACTAATTACATCATCAACAGTATTTACAGTAATTGTTTTACGTAACGCTGACCAGTCCCAAGCGTTTTCTACAAAGTGTTTAGCGTCATTAACAAACTCCCCAATCAACTTTGAGTAAGAGTTACTGTCAACGCTAGTTACTTCGTTTTCTCGCATTCTTCGTAGCACACTGTTTACTAAATCTAAATAAGTCATTACTTATCCTCTAAATCTTTGTGATAACATTCCCTGTATTTCTTGTTGACTAAACGCAGGTTTGTAAGTTTCTATGGGTGTTCTGTATATTTTACCTATTGTATCTCCAAATAAAGATTCTGTTTGTGTAGGAGGATTGTAAACTAATTCTACATCAAGGTCAGGGTCAGGTAAATCTACATCTGTATCTGGTGTTTCAGGTAACTCTGGTGTTTCTCCATGAGGCAGTACTTCGTCAATAGCTTTTAATGCAGGGTCTACAACTGCTGAACCAAACTTATCTACAGCCTCGTCAGCAATATCTATTACAGGTTCAATAGCACCGCTAATTAAATCTACAGGACCTTCTAATAAATCTACAGCAGTATCGCCTATATCTTTTATAATCTGTGGTGTTTCAAAATCAACATCAGGAAGTGCATCAGCAATAAAACCTGCGCCTTCTTTAATAGCGTCTTCAGCAATGTCTCCTGCAAAGTCTTTTACTTCTCCCTCAACAGCATCAACAAAAGCATCTGAAGCAGAATCACCTGAAACAAACGCACTTGTTGTCTCATCTACTATATTTTGAAGATACTCAGGCATTTCATAATCTTCAGGTAAATTTAAGAATGCTTTCAAGTCTTGACCGAAATCTCCATACTGGCTTTTAATTTCACCTGCCGCCCAGTCAGTTGCATAATCTGTAGCTTGGTTTGTAAGAGAGTTAGCAAACGCTTCATCTGGGTCTTGCCCTACAATAACACCTGCCGCTGTGTCTACAACGGTTTGCTTAACAGGTTCGGGTAAGTCAGATAAATCTATATTAATATCGGAAAATACCTCTTCTGTAAAACCTGTTACTTCTTTTGTTATTTTACCGCCAACGTAAACTTTTGCTCCTGTTTTAACAGCGTCATCTAAGTCTCCTCCCTGCACTATTACTTTACCGCCTTGAAAAACAGGGGCTAAAGGGGGATAAATAATAGACAATATATCTAAACCAAGACTAAGGTTTTTTTCAAGAGAAGAAGGCTCAGGCGGGTTGTTCCAATCAAGATTACCGTAACTGCCAAACTCACCGAATCTTACATTATCTGCATTTGCGGACGGTGCTCCTAGAATAGTACCCGTGTTTAACGTAAACTGTGCAACGCTGTTACCGTAATTTAAACTTACTGTTTCTCCCTGCTCTAGCATTTCAGAATCAAAAGCATCCCCTTCGGATATGTTTAGATAATTTTCTACGACCGCGCCTTGTGCGTCAAAGGCTTGTCTTTGTATGCTATTTTCAGGAAGACTATCATAAAGCTGTACGTCTTCTATTTTATCAAAATCAAGAGGACCTTGTTCAATAGCTTGTGCTAGTTCGTCTGTTGGGTTTTCATCATAAGCATTCTGCAAAACTTCCATGTACACTTCATCAGCGTGTTCTTTTGCTTCAGTAAGGTTAGTAGCACGGGGAACATAATTATCAACACCCGCTTCTTCTAATTGGTTTTGCCATTCTTCTCGTTGGTCTATATTGAAAGTAGCGTACATACCTTGAACTTCCATAGACCACGGGTTTATTTCTCCCGCTAAAAACGACTGCCACTTCTCTTCTAGCTGTGTTCTTTCATTAGGTGTCCATGTATCAGACGCTAATAGTTCTTCAAACTCTTTTTCAAATTTATCTATGTCTGCTAATGAAGGTTCACCAAACATCTCATAGTATGTTATCTCTGGTGTGTCTGTTTCATAGTCCCAACCAGTAGGTGGTCTATAATAACTAGGCTCAGGCTCAAAAGAATAATCAGTGCCTGAATAAACAGGGTCAGGTAAATCGGAACCATGATAATCAGACGGAGATATTTGAGCGTCTCTAAGCTGTCGTAGTCTCTCTACTTCTAATGCTTCACGGTCTGCACGTTCTTGCTCTATACGTTCTTCTTCTTCGCGTTGTCGTGCTTCGTAATCTTTTTGTCGTCTTTCTTCGGGAGTTAAGTTTCTTCTATCTCTATAAATCATTACCTATCCCTCTGTACTTTTTTGGTCTTTTCTACAGTTCGCATAGCACCTAAACCAAGCATACCCATTAGTACTGGCATCATAGTAGCCATGTCTAGTACAGGGATTTCAATGGTAGAATCGGCAAGAGCAAGCGCAAAATTTGCCATCGGGATAAGAATGTACTGACTCGCAAGTCCAATACAACAAGTCCAACCAACAGCAGGTCTCCAACCCGACACAAATAGGCTTCGGTGTGCCGCTTCTGTCTTATTAACTTCAAGTTGCGCTTTCGCAAGTTCCTGCGCGTGCTTTTCAGCCATTGTCGAAAGTTCAAAGGCGATGGCATTCTTCTTGTCTTTATCCTCTATAAATTTGTCAAGTAATCCTGTAACAGGTCCGATAAGTTGTTGTATCATAAATGCCTCACTTAAGGGGATTAGACAAGTAATCCATACCTTGCCATAAATCCTCTACCTCTTTAGTCAATGTCTTTATCTTACCATCAACATCGCCAATGTCTTCTATTATTATTTCAGCCTTAGCTACCGTACCTTTCATAGCCTCTATCTCGTTAGCTAGTTTAGAAACGTCTGTATTGAGTTCTAACAGCTTCTCTTGCTGACTTAATAGGGTATCTAGCCTTGTTCCTAAAGTCCCTAGATTCTCACGTAAGGGGCTTATATCGGGTATCTTCTTAGACTCTAATGCTTCCAGTCTTGAGTACAAACTAGATGCAGTCCAGACTGTCCCACCGATGCTAGTACCTATTGTCATCACAATGGCAATCCACACACCTTTAAATGATGTACCGTTAATGTTTAGTTCTGACTTCTCTAGGCTCATAGTTCTACGCAGTTAGTTTCATTCATAAAGCAATCATAACTCTGAGCCGTAGGACCAGTCAAATAATACTCCGACTCGCTACCTAAGGCTAGTACTTCAGCTTCAGTCGCATACAAATCTAAACCGTAGTTCTGACCGTTAAGATAAACTGCTGTTAGGTTTCTAGTGGTGTTGTAACCCATAGCCACCCATTGTGCATTAGCATCATAAAAGATGTTTGTCTGCTCTGCTGTAGTGTTAGCATTCTCTATGCCTTGCTCTAGGAATGCTACAGCTTGTTCGTTACCTGCTACCGCTAGGAATGCACTAGCGTTATTAGCGTGTGTCTCAATGTCATCTATACTAGTATTGTACGTGTCTACTTCTTCCTGACTAATTGTCAATACTTCTATGTTGTCCGCTACAAAAGTTTGTACTTCAGCTTCCTCTTGAGGACTAGAGGCTTGCTCAGATACTTCCGCTACTTCTTGTACAGCAATCATGTCAACTACTACTTCAGTGAATACACCAATGGCTTCATCCATCATGTCCAACTCAGTGTATGCTTTTTCTTCAAGTACTGTCTGTATATCTCCGAAGGCTTGATAAGTAGACATACCAGACAATGCGTTGTTGTACGCCTGTAGTTGTTCTGCACTAATGTGCGCTGTGTTTGACAAAGTACCATCAGACAAGCCTGAGCCTGTATAAGCGTACTCTTGTGCCGCACCTACAAGTTTAATGCCTCTATCTATCTGGTCAACAATAGCGTTGGAGGTGTCAATAAGGTTATCTAACTCACTGCTTTGTGCTACGGAACTTAGCACTAACAGCGATAATATCATCTTCTTCATCTATGTCCTCTCCTCCAATGTTTAATATAGTGTTGTACCATTCGGTGTTGTCTGTGTAGTCAGGTATGTATACTTCTGGTTGTCTCTTCATTATTAATACTGCACGTTTACCAACAACTAGCTTACCATTACTTAGTATGGGGCAAGGTGTCCCTGACAAGAACATACTCTTCCATACTTCTACTGCTTCACACATACGGGCTACTGCGGCTACCTTCATCCCTAAGTCAGATAATAACTTAGCGTCTCTCCTGCGGTCACAGTTAGGGTCTACTTCATAACTACCACTACTAAACCCCACGCCTACTGTTTGTAACGAACCACCTGAACCCTTAAGGCAAGTGTCCATACCGTTTGACATATAGCTAGGACTTACGGCTGAACCTACTGGTATCTCGCTACTGCTTCCTGCTCCGTTGTATGTATTGCTTGTTGATGTATCTGTTGTTGTATTATTACTATTGGTTGTACTGTTGTCCCCATGAAACGTATTCAGAGAACCTTCCTGCGTGTTGTCACCCCAAGTTACTGCTGACAACATTAATAATATACACGGTAGTTTTTTCACTTACGTAAATTCTGTACTGTGTCTGATTCCCAAATACGAATACCTAACCAAACAATAGTAAATAAACTAGCCAAAGGGGGCAACCAAGCCGCCAAGGACATAACACCCGTGGAAGCCGCGACTAAGTCAACAGCCTGTTTTGCTTCGTTAGTCATTTTATATTCCTTCGTTTTCATTAGAGTTTCCCTTCATAGCTTCTATTGGGTCAAGACCCCAAGGAACTTTCTTTGCAAGGGTTTTAGTTTTTTTCTGTTGCTTAATTATTTTGTTTATATTTTTAGTAAGTTTATTTATTTTAGCTTTACCTAATTTAACCCTTACCCAGTTTTCAATTTCTGTTTCTGACAAATCTTCAAAGTTTTTAAAATTTTCTGAATTACGATTTGGTTGATAGTTACAAATACCGTATTGATATGCTTTGTGTTCACTATCTGGTAAATATGCTTTCCATTCAACAGAAGTAATCCCGTCTAAAATATCTGTTTTTAATTCAATAATATAAAATCTTAGCATATCTATTCCTTATGTTACTCGTATTCTAATACGGTTTGCTGTAGCCGCGCCCTGTGAAACAGCAGTGTATCTATATAAACCGCCAATAGGAACACCTCCTGCCGCGGCAGTTGCGTCACTACCATAAGCGGCAGACTCAGCTAAAGCCTTCATTACTATACCGCAAAATCCTGAAGTGTCTGCAACGGAAGTAGATGTCCTATCCTGTATACTAAACGAAGTATAGCGGTTAGCTTCTGCAACACCTGTCCCAACGCTAAAATATTCATTTTCTCCGCTGTCGTATTTATTGTAAACACCTACAACAACCTGACCAACGTCCTCTGCTGTTGTTGAAGAAATTGACGTAGTTACTCCATACCCTAAAGCAATGTTTGAAAACTTGTCACTAGCTGTAGACCCGTTACCAAAAGCTAAACCGCTATCACTGAAACAGTTACTGTTATTACCTCCTGCAAATCCATTATCTCTCCAGACTCTACTTTGAAAACCTTGAGCAAAACCTTGAGAAGCTGTTTCTCCTTCACTTGGAGTATCGTTCCCTACTCTCGTTTCCATTCCACAAGCAAAACCATTTACAGCGTTACTGTGAACCCGTGTGCCTCCTTGGATTGCAAAAGAATTAACACCGTCTGCTGTTGTGTATATGCTATTAGATACTGCTCCGAATGCAAAACTAACACTCGCTCTAGCACGAGACTGATAACCCCCAGAAAAAGCATGGTGGCTTACAGTGCCGCCCCCACCGATTGAGTTATAGCTTCCAACAATAGTTCCTTCTACAGAACCTGAATTTATAGTATTGTTTCTACCTGCTATGAAACCATTATTAGATTCACTATGGTTAAAACTACCGCCTATTATGTTGCTATCAACAGTTCCTACATTGGTAGTATTCTGATAACCGCTTATTAAATTAAAATTACCTGCTATGTTATGGTTCATACCGATACCTAAAGAACAATAACCTCCATTGGTAACGGTATTTCCTGCTGATATTGAACCTGAACTAGTGTTTGTTGCGTACGCGCCTACTGCGTTTACACTTAAACCAGAACTTAATGTTACGTAATTATGAGTAACATTTGAAGCTGTCGTTAGCGATTGATTTATGGTTTTAAGGTATGAAGCACCATTAAAAGTTTCACCATATTGTAAATACCTTCCATCTAAATCAACAGTAACATCAGGAGCACCCGCAGGTTCTCTATCTAAAGCTACCACTCCTGTAGCAGTATCAAAACTAGCAGAATTAACATAAATGTTAGAAGTAGAATATCCTTGGTCTGCGTGGTCTCCGATTCTGACAATAGATTCTACAGGAACTTCAGACGTACCTGTATTTTTTTTAATGTACATTTTACCATCATAAGTATTGATGGCTACTTCGCCTAATGCTAAGTCTGATACACTAGGAACATTTCCTGATGTACCAGACCTTTTTAATTTAATTGTTTGTGCCATATATATGGACTCCTATTACATTGCGTATATACGCGGGAGTAGTTTTAGTTTATGTGAAAGTACCACCATCAATTTCGTCAATAAAATCACCGTAGTTGTCGGCAGTTAATATAGCGTAGCTTGTTGTTGTTGCCCCTCTAGCTGACCAGTATCCCTGAGCTTCGTTCCATTTAAGTTCAGCAGAATAAATATTATTACCGTCAGCATCGAGACCTGTTCCTCGGTTTACATTTATACCGCTGTTTAACGCGGCACTTCCTAAAGAGGAATTACCTGTAACATTAGAGTTTAATTCAATAATATTATCAGCAAGTTGTATAGTTTCACTGTTAACTGTAGTAGTCGTACCGCTTACAGTTAAGTTACCAGTTACTGTCATGCTTTTATCGACAGTAAGGTCGCCACGTACAGTAACATTCTTTTGAGGTATTTCAGGGTCATCGTCAGTTGCCGCTACACCTGCTGTACCTAAACTAACATCGCCCGCAATATCGCCATTACCTGAGATGTCTAAAGTAGCACCGTCTAGTTCACCAGACGCAGTTACGTTTACAAACGAAGGACTGTTAGTAGTAGCTAGACCTTGGTTAATTGCTTTAACAGAAGCAACAGATGAACACTCGCTGTCCATCAACGCTCCTGCGGCTTGAACATTAGTAGAGTCAGTTACGTCTGCTAAGGCTTCAATATTGTTTAGCTTGGTGTGGTCAGCATTGGTGAAGTTGTTTTGGGTCAGACCGCCATCGCCTACGCTGTACGTTGTGTCTGTCCAAGGTACGTTTACAGCGGCTAAACCTGTACCGTTTATTTGTAGAGGATAGTCTCTGCCGTCTGTAGTACTAGTAGTTGCAAAATCATTACTGATTGCAGTATCGTCTCCTAACTTAATACCACCCAACACGGTAGTAGAACCACTAGGAAGAGTATAGTTATTTGCACTAGTTGCAATACCGCCTAACTTGGTATGGTCAGCATCAGTAAATACGTTTGAATCAAGCGCGCTTTCAACTAATGCTCTGATTTCTGACGCTGTTTGGTCAGCAGTCGCGCCGTCTTCAATAAGGTCTAACTTATCGATATATATTTTACCACCGATAGCGTCAATATTTCCCGCAACATCTGAGCCTTCAGCGGCAGACCCTGGTCTTCCTATGTAAAATTTACCCGCAGTGTCGGTACTGTGGATATATGCTATTTCCCCTTCTTTTAAATTAGCGGGGTTTGTAGCACTACTACTTCTTTTAACTTTAATTGTTTGTGCCATTGCTAGATTCCTTTATTTAAAAAACACCACCGCTAATGTCGCTATCTTCATCTAAATAGCCTTCGTCATTAACAAATGATGATACATTGGTATAGGTTGTATCTGTAAATAGTGCATTTTCAGGTACGTCTGTAAGTACTTGCGGGTCATCTACTTTACCGTCTAATGCGCTTTGCAGTCCATCTATATCTTCGATTTCAGGAGAAACAAGAATATCTGCAACAGCTAATGCTTGTTCTGCGGCTTGTTGTGCGCTTAGTGCGGAAGATTGTGCTTGAGTTGCAGATGTCTGGGCTGTCAGTGCCTGTTCAGTTACCTCTTCTATTAAAGAGTTATCTGAAGTATTTCCGACTGTACCCACGCCTCTGTATAAACCCACAGCAAAACTCCAAGATGAAAAAAAAGAAAAGGGGACTTCCGAAGAAATCCCCCGATAGTACTATTATACAGTAAGTACAAAACCTGCTTCAGGACGGACTACTTGAGTACCGTACAAAGTGTCAGCAGTATACAGTGTAGCAAGGAAGTCTTGCTTGTACTGAGTCTGCGAACGAACACCTTGTTGCTCTGCAAGAACCATAGCATCTTTATGGAAGAACATAGCACCTTTACCCCCTGCTGTTGCTTCAGTAGTTGGGCAGTTGTTAGAAACATATACATCAACACCGTACAAGTTACCAATCTGACCGTTTACTACTGTTTGACCATTAACGAAATCGCTAGAAGTATAGCGGTTAATGCCCATAATTTGATTACGAACTGATGGAGGAACTACTAAGCAACGACCATCCATAGGTACGTCAGCCTCATCCATCTTTTGAATCAAAGCGCGGAAAGCATCGTCATCAAACTCGTTCAAAGCACCTGCCGCAGTGTCTGACGCTAGTGCGCTAAGACCGCTAGAACCATTAACAAAGTAAGAGTTACTGTTTACCCAGTCAGTAGTTTCGCCACCCTCAGCTTCAGTACCAAACTTTTTACCTAATTCAAACAAGTCAGTATCAACTTGGTTAGCTAGAGCATAACCTGCGTCACCAGTGTAGAACTGACGAAGAGATGCAAGTGCTTGTGCTTCAGTAATGTCTTCAATTAGACGAGAATACTCGAAGTGCTTATCTACTGTTACTAGTACTTCTGACTCTGTATCTCCTTGAATAGTTACTGCTGTACCTGCGGCTTTAGCATTTGCTGAACCACGAGTAGGCTTAGGAATGTGAAGGGTATCACCTTTCTTGCCAGTCATAGATAGTTTTTTAACTAGGTTAGCTAGTACAAGGTTTTTCTGATAAGAGGCAACAACCTCGTCACTCCAGATTTCTGGGATGAAAGTTGCCGCTTTAGTGTTATCTACTGCCCCGCCCATTGCGGGATAAACTGATGTAGCCATTTTTAATTCTCCAAAATAATATTAGTTTCGTACCCTCCCTTCAGAATATGCTTGCATAATCTCTTCGGATAATGCTTGGTATCTATCAGGGTCAGTACGCATTAGTTTAATAATGTCTGCGCGTCTATAAACCTTTTTAGCACGTTGCTCACCGCTACCTCTAGCATTGCCAGTTGATGCGGATTTAACAGCACGTTTCCTTTCGTTTTGCTCATTCTTAGCAGTTTGTGCTACAACTTGCTGACGCTCTTTCCATAAAGAAAATAGTTCATCAGCGGCATCATAATCATACTGCGTATCTGCTTGAGCGAATAGCTGTTGACGAATCCTTGAATCCTTAATCCACGATACAAACTTATCATTCTGCAAAATGTCCTGCATATCAGGGTGTTTGCTTTGCAGTTTGCTAAGTGCTGTGGTTTGACGATACTGGTTGCTGATTTTCTCAGCTTCCTTAATCTTAGGATGATTCTCAATAGCCCGTGCGACTGCCTTGTCTGGGTCGCTAAAAAAGTCTACTTCTTCGTCAGGCTGTGTTGCTTGTGTTTCTTGTGTTGAGAGTTGTGTCGTTATGTAGTCGTCAACAACTTTACGTAACTCACCTACTTCAGAACTTTGTTTACCTAAAAGTTTCTCAGCCTCTTGGTGCATCCGTACAATATCGGCTGTACTCTTTCCTTGATACTTCTCAGGTACTTCTTCTTCTTGTGGTTGTTCTTGTTCTTGTTGTTCTGGTTCGGGTTCAAGATTTTCCTCAGATTGAGGTGCTTGGTCTAGTTCATCGTATTGTGTGTTGTCGTCTTCTTGACGCTCTTCTAATAGTCTTGCCATTATTAAACTCCGTGATTTATATCATTATGGAGGTGAATTAAATGTAAGGGTTCTATGGTCGAGAGTTGTCCTTACTACAGTGTTACACCGTGCTTCCTTTCGTATTTGATTTGTTTCTCTCTTTTTTTAGCCCATCTTTCAACAGCCTTAGGAGAGGAACTATCACCACGGATTGTTACAGGTGTTACAATTCTTTTAGCTTTCGCTTGACAAACAGGACATTCTATTTCATAAGTTTCGGAATCAATAAACTTATCAGTAGTATGTCCTTCGTCACACGCGAAACTATATATCGCTCTCATCTAAATTATCGCTTTTAGATTGTTCGATAAGTGCTTGATAATTTAAAACACTAGCCGCCATTGCAAGTTGTCCTTTACGGTAGTAGAGGTCTTTCTGGTCTTTACACGTTTCTAGTATATTAAGGTCATTAGCATTTTTTAAAACATCCTCTAAAAAACTTTTCCATCCTTTAGAACGGAACATAGTTTCAAGAGCACGATAGTATTTCTCAAGTTCTGACTTGGTCATTAACTGTTTCTCCTTAATGGACAGCTTTAATATTAATTTATATAATATACTTAATGTATACTATAGGAATATTATACCATATTTTGCTAAGAAAGTCAAGCTATTTCTTAGGTTTTTTCTTTTTCTTCTTAGGTGGTCTTCCTACTTTACTACCGTATGTACCTTTACCATATGGCATAATTATCTCCTCGTTACCATTTTACTTTATCAGCCCAATAAGCCGCAGACATTTTACCTTTGGATATGTTCCTACCGTGTCTAGCCTTAAAGGACTTACGTTTAGCTTTCATCTTAGCGGATTCACCTGCTTTAGGTTTACCCGCAGTCTTTGCTCCCTGCTCACCAAAGCGTATGGTCTTAATCTTATCACCTTCCTTAGCCACCACTACATGAGACTTCTTAGGGTGGCTAGGTGTACGCTTTGGTTTGTTAAAGCCAGAGACTCCTGCTCTAGCTAGTCTTGGGTCTTTTTTTGCGGGCACTAGGCTTCTCCTCTGGGGATGTCAAGGGGCGTTGCTTGAGGTCTCGGACCTCCGCTTCCAATTCCTCCAGTTTCTTGAAGGTTTCCTCGAACGCCTTGTTGACTTGCGCTATCGCGTCTTGGAACTGACGGGTTGTTATCATTTGTTTTTCCTTTTTCTTTGACAGCTACTTCACGTTCCTTTAGTAACTGCTCTGATATTTTGAGTCGTTTTTCAAATTCTTTATCGTCCGCATCGCCTTCTTTAATATTAGCTGTAATTGCTTTGATGCGGTCAATCTCCAACTCTTGTGGTATAGCTTGAGCCTCTGTAATAATTTTCTGCGCTCTAGCTTGTGATTCAGATGCCTGTCCTTGTAGTGCGGCAGTCTGTGATTTCTGGAACTCCATTTGTGCTTGTTGAGCCGCTTGCTGTGCTTGCTGTGCTTCTGGGTTGGGCTCATTTGCACGTTGTAGAGCAAGAATTAAATCTTCACGGTTAGATAGATTCATGTTATCTACGATTGACATAATCAACTGTGAGTACATTGGGCTATCTGGTTGCATAGTCTGTAGTAGTTGTACAAGCTGTGTAACCTCATACTCACGGGCAATGATACCTAGACTGCTAGAAGTATGGAACTTGTAGTCCGCAACAGGATAACGCTCAGGATTAAACTGCATATAACGATGTGCGGCTTTAGTTACAAAAGGAATAAGGAATGATTCTTGGAAGTTGATTAGGGTACGCTTGTGACGCTTGATAATAGCACCGAGGCTCATAGATACACCTGCGGCAGTAGAGTCGCCATTGATAGAACCTGCAATACCCGCAGAATCAATAGCACCTGTAGCTGTTTGTACCATCTTTTGCAGTTCACTAGCCTGTCCAAATGTCATTTGACTTACAGTACCAAAAGTAATTGGCTGTAAAACTTCACTAGGATTACCATTAGTTAGTATAGTTTTACCTGCACGTACTTCTGGTTTAGCACCTCTAGGCATACGTGTAGCATCCATAGCCATCATTGGGTGGATGGTCAGCGCAAGAGCATCGATACGAGCGCGTAGTTCTGTGTCTAACGCCTTTTGTGAGTTGTACCCTTTCTCACATACCCCTCTACCCCAGAAGCGACTAGGGACAATATCCCAAGGGAATGCGATGATAGGTCTATCGCCCATCATGTAGGGGTTAGCTTCTGCTTTAAGTAGTACACCTTCGTTGCCTAAAACAACAATAGCTTCAACATAGTAGCTGTCTGACTCGTCTTCTAAACCTAGGCTCTGTACTTCCTCTTCGTCATCTGTAGTTTGAGCCGCCTCTAATAGATGACGGGGAACAAGACCGTAGTATTTTGTTAGACGTACTTTATCTTCTTCAAATACAGATAAATCTTTGTCTGGCTCAATGTCAAAATCAGGAGCAGATGTAGATATATCAGTATCTAAATATACACCCTGTTCTTGTAGACGTTCTACTTGGTGTATAGAAACAAACTCATCAACCGCACAACCTAATGCTTCTTCTACTGAGGTAGCTAGTGGGTCAATTAAGAAGTTCTGAGGCATTATAGGTCGTAGTTTTACGCAGGTTTTGTCTACAACATTTACACCTACCGCTGTTAAATCTCCACCCATAACAGGTTGAGTTGCGGGTTGAAACTCTTTTTCTTCTTCCAGAACGACCTCGGCAACCCCTGTACCGAAGACAGCCGCGTTTATAAGACACTCAGCTACTCCCTTACGTACTCTATTCTTTTTAAAGTCTTTGTATAAGGTTTCTCTTAAAATAGCTATATCTTGTTTCTCTTGGTCAGAAACATCATCTTCAATATCAAACCACTTACCACGACCAAAGGTTGCTTCCTCTAGTTCCGCAACGGATGACTCAACTGCTTGTTGTAGTGCAGGGGAAATAATCTTAGAGCGTTCGGATTGCCGCGCCATATCTTCTGCCGCCCATTGTCCTCTCCATAAGCGGTAGTATTCGTCAAACTTTTTTGCATAGTTAGAGTCAAAGTGATTACGCCAACTTAAGCATTTATCACTGACCCAATCTTCTAGGCTTTGCTCCATTGTCAATTCTTCATCAATCATGTTAGTACCCTGCGTGGTCGTCTAAAAATTCAAATTCTTCTGATACGTAATCAGACATATATGATATGTTAGCTAGTTGGTCTATGTATGCTAAGGAATCAATTAAGTCATCGTGTACCAACTTATTAGGAAATTGAAACAGTTCATCAAGAAACGCTGTGTTCCATTCACCTTTATTAATTGTTATTTTACCGTGTTCAAATCTACCTTGTAAAGCCCAGACAATCCTGTCCGTTTTCTTTTTGTTGCCATGTGTCAACTCATCTATTCTAAAAAATCTATTATTGGCTTTCATTTGGTCAGAGATATAAGGCAATACAGCGTTCTTTAACGCTCCCTTTTCAATGCCGACCGCCACTGGTCGATAGTCTCTGACAGCTTCAAAGATTTTTCTTGCAGTGGTTTCAACACCCCATCTGCCATGAATAATCTCAGCGACCCACCAACCTTCTTCATTAGCTTTGACAACCGAGATGGCAGTCTGGTCAAGGCGTTTTGTTTTAGTCGTTGCTTTAGCCACATCAGCAAAGCCCGCCAAGTCGACTGCAATATAGTACTGACCGTCTTCAGGTTCGTCTTCACTAAACTTGATATACTCTTCTTTGAATAACTCACTACCTTGCGCCTCAAATGATGCCATGAACTCCTGTCGGAAACTGAATGCGGACATAGAGTTCTTAGCCGCTTCAATCTCTTCAGGGTCTAGCAATGGATTATCATAGCTTGTGAAATGATACCCTGCAAACGTAGGGTCTTTACTCACACAAGCATACGTATATAAATCATAAAAGTGATTACGTCCCATTGGCGTACCAATGAACAACGCATCACCCTTTTGGTCAGCCAGTGCAGGTCTAAGGATTTGTTCCCAGACCTCTGGCTTCATGTCAGCGTACTCATCCATAACTAGGAACTTAAGACTGACACCACGCATGGTTTCTGGTCTGTCTGCACCTTTGAGTGCTATGGTTGCACCGTTGACTAGTTTTATTTGTAAGTTGTTTACATGGCTAGAGGATATTACGGGATGTCCTATCTCTAGTAATACCTGCCACATAATGTCACGCGCCTGACCTTGAGTAGGGGCTACATAAAACACATGACCCTTCTCGGTCTGCAACGCTCGAATAATTAGCATCCATGCCGCTAGACGGGATTTCCCTGTCCGTCTGCCCGCGGCTATAACTTTAAACCGCGTCTCGTCCTCGAATACTTCTTGTTGCCACGGAAGTAGCGAAACATTTAATTCAGTCATTAAATATCAAAGTTGTTAGTTACGCTGTTGTCGGGGAATAAATCAAAAGTAACAATAAGTGAGAAGTCACTCCCTGCTTCTGTTTCTGTTTTTATTTTATCACCTTCACGCATGACAAGCTGTATTTCTTTTAAAACAAATAACTCAGATAACTCAAAAGTTTTACCGTCTACAATATAAATATCGTGGGTAGCATCATGCCCATGTTCCCACCAAATTGTAGCTGTTTTATTATTACCCGAATGGTTTGACAACATAATTGTATTAACAACAGCTACGTGTTTTTCGGGAACCATAAATATTTGTCTAGTTCCTTCTGCAAGATGAAGACCTACGCTATACTTGTTCATTTAATAGTTATCTCCGCTTCAGTCTTTATGACTACTCTAGCACCACACGACAGTATAGGCTTGTCGTTACCGCCATATATGATTTCACTTGGACCATGTATTTCTACAGCATGACCATAAGTATTTTTCTTTCCTTCCTTCACAGTCAATACGGGCTCATTTTCATTGTTCTTTTTATTTGAGCGTATCTTGTGTTGATTGACATGGATATACTTGATAGCCATTAATAAGTCCACATTACATAAGGGGTTGTATCGTCAGGATTGCGGATGTCAACATGGATAAAACTAGAAGCAACTCCGATTCCCGTAAAGCCCAACTCGATAGCCTTCTCAACGATTTTGAAACGCTGTAGACCGTTGTTGACTTTAATATCTGCGGCAATACCTTGTGCATGAGTTCCTGATTTAGTTTTCTTAGCTTCGATTGGGTGTTCTGGGGCACGATACCCCGATGTAATTACAAAGGGAAACCCACAGGCTTCTCTAAGTTCATCTAATCTTTCAATGAACTCGTCCTTTATTTCGTTCTTCCCTGTGTACTGACAAGCAAACTCTTGTCTATTGAAGTACTTAGCCATCTATGGTTTCCCCTTCTAAGATGTCGTCTTCTTCGTTGTTTGACACCACCGTGGTCTCTCCACCAACTCCAGTAATATTGATTTGTATTGCTGACTTCCCTGCGCCTTTGACAACATCCTTCTCAAAAGCCCCTACAGGTACAATCCTATCTACTATAAGTTTCCAAGCGGCTGACTGGTGCTTGTGGTCATCGTTAAGTGCCGCGTCAAATATTGACTCCAACACCTTCTTTGACTTAGGTGAGGTCAACATCCTACTCTTGTATTCGTTGATTATAGCCGCATCACCTTTGGGACGACCCCGTGACAACCCTGTCGCCCCTTTCTTTCTTGACACAACCGAGGACTTCGGTGGTCGCCCCCTCCTTTTCGGAGGATTCTTTTCGTTGTCCAATGGACTCTCCTTAAGTTATCTTAAGTATCCTTAGGATAACATTTAGTATTTAACATTAATGATTAATCTTTAAAGTAAATAACTAAACACTACTTAAGTATACTTAAGGCTCTAAACAATGTCTTTATTATATCCATATTATAGCATACTTTGAACTAAAAGTCAAGCATTATTTAGACCCGCCAGTCAACTTTTTAGTTCCCCAACGTGACCCTTTTTTATATATTAGTCATCTTAAATCCCCGCTTGAGAAAACTTAAGTAAAACAACAACTTAGAGGTATAAACACCAGGCATACCTTTTTTCTATTTTATGCTTTTTTTGTATACGTGCGGATACCACACAGCGCGTCAGGCGCACGCACGCCCCCCGCCCCCTCGCGCATACCCACGTACACCCACGGGCGCGTCCC
>Ga0213866_10000263_pt1 | contig 43664 bp, 67 predicted proteins | sample PICome_11_FD_160079 | JGI IMG/M metagenome (GOLD analysis project Ga0213866, IMG submission 160079) | Coastal seawater microbial communities near Pivers Island, North Carolina, United States - PICO284 | ecosystem: Environmental > Aquatic > Marine > Coastal | place: USA: North Carolina...
AATCTTTCATAATAATTGTTGTTTATTATTATATGCAAAAAATGATAAAGGTTTTAAGAAAAATTTAATGCATTTCCCCAATGTTATTTTAATGTAAACTAAATGTAAATTATGCATATATATATATATAATATAAATAAACCCATACATTATGAGAGCAGTATTCTTATTAATGGGTCTATTTCTCGGTATCTCTGCTTATTCACAAGAGAATGTACAGTATGTACAAGACCCGGTGACAGAAAAGATTTCTTACACCAAATTTCACAACAATGGACAAGTTGCAGAGACAGGTTCATTTAACACTAATCACGAAACTGATGGAAAATTCATTAGTTATGATAGAGAAGGTAACATTTTAGCCATAGCCTATTACAGGAGTGGTAAAAGATATGGTACTTGGAAACACTATCACGGAGACACTTACGTTGAAGTAATTTATCGTGATGGCAAACCGTTTAAGGTTTTAGAAGAAAGAACTCTTGCTTCTAATTAATTTTACCTAAGAATTGTGATATGGCCGGACTTTTGAACAACATCAGTCCGGCCTATTCTTTTTCCCTTAAAGGTATAAACATAAACTCCGTCAGGTACATAATGATTTCCTGAATGCCACCCTTGTACACTTCCATCCCAATAAGGATATGAATCATAGCTATCTCCTTCGGCATAATAGATTTCATTTCCCCAACGATTGTAGATCCAAAACTCTACGTCTTCCCAGCAGTTAAGATCATAGATTAATTTCCATACATCATTAATACCATCATTATTTGGTGTAAACACATTAGGAACATGGATAGTAGTCCAATCTGGGCAATCTAATCCTGGTGGGTCCTCATCGCACGGTAAACCGGTTTCACAATCGATCCACATTTCTTGTACAATATACTCGGTAATTGTGTCAGTTAGGTATATGTAATTATCAATAAAGATTGTGTCTGTGAGGTATTCCGTGATATAAAGGGTGTCAGTGAGATATTCAGTCTCAGTTAAATAAATCGTATCAGTAATAAATTCTGTGATGTATAAAGTGTCTACGATGTACTCCGTTTCTGTTATGTAAAGTGTGTCTGTTATGTATTCAGTTATGTACTCATACACAGTATCAGTTACATACTCAGTTACATACTCAGTTATGTACTCATAAACCGTATCCGTTAAGTAAATGTAATTATCAACATAAGTGGTATCATAAATAAAATTATCAACATAAGTGGTATCATAAATAAAATTATCCACATACTCAATTAGAGTATCAATGACAGTATCAGTTATAAATATAGAATCAATTTGATAGATGTAAGTTATTGTTTCTATTTCAACAGTATCAGGTTCACATATCTCTGGGCATACTAAACCATCTAACTCATCTGGATAATAAACTGTCGTATTGTTATTACCAGTTACAATCTCATCATTAACAGAGTCTACTGACATGACAAAGAAACTACCAACGCCAGAATACTCAAAGAAAGGTGTAGTGAATTGTTGGCCTTCTCCTGGAGGTATTTCGTAAGAGCCGAATAAATCACCATCAAAGCATTGATAATAATCCTCATTCCATATCTCGATACAGTAGTCTGTAATAGTATCATTACCATAATTGAAAACTGTATATGTTAATTGATACGCTTGTGCATCACCAACACAACCTATCTCGAATTCAATATTACCAACGACAGCGTCAGGAGCGTCAGGCGGACATGCAAAATCAGGAGATGCTACCGCTGCACCAGGATTTTCATCTCTACACATATACCAGGAATTATCGCAATCCATGTCTTGGTAAGTATCTGGGCACCATGTACCATCAGCCCAACCACCATTACATTGATACCAAGTTGCTCCATAATTTACTTGCCATACAACAAATTCAATACACTCATCTTCAGACAACCAATAATCTATTAAGTCATCACCGCATTCGGCAAGTGGAGATGGATATGTGTCATAATCTCCAGGCGGGGTTAGAGGAACGTTTACTACATCCCCTGTTACCAAACCATTTCCCATTATCTCTTCTTGAAAAGTAACAGATGCTGATGGGCTATACCACCAACCTAGGTGATTACTATTAGGATTCTGTCCTAAGTATCCTGGCCAATTTGGACTACATGGAGGTAAACCAAAGGTTTCATTAAAATCTTCAATGACTTCGTTGTCAGGATTTATAGGCTCAGGTAAATGATAGCCTATCTGTAGTTGTGTAACTTTACCGTTTACACCACCAGGCCCATTTGCAGTACACCCTAAAGAGTTAAGTACTTCAATTGTAACTTCATACGTGTTTAAGTCGATACCTGTAATTGCCACATCACATTGAGCCTTAGTGGAAAAGCCCAATAAAAAATAGACAATTAACATCGTGGCTAATTGTTTCATTCAACGATAAGATTATTTAAAGTTGCTCCGCGTTCAGAGCTAGGAATTATTTAGATAGTGCATCCCACATAGCAGGATACTCTTCTTTAAAGTTTTCGCCATAAGTTTCATCCCAGATTCTGGCGAGTTCTCTGGCATCAATATTTTTTCTTTGTCTTATGATCTTTGCAATACCTGGGTATTTAGTTGAGAATTTTTCCCCATAGGTTTTCTTCCACAATCCTTCAATATCTTCTTCTAGGTGATCTTCATGTTTGCGCTTTCCATCAGATGCTTCCGTGCCGTCCTTTTCAGATGATTCTTTAACAAATACAATAAATGATTCTCCATCTGCATTAGGATCTTCTAATTCTTTAAAGTCTACATTATATTTCTTTAGAATCTTTTTAGCATCATCCCATTGATGTGATACATAAGAATAAAGAATAACTGTATTTTCATCTTCAGGATTAACTCCAGCCTTTTTCCAAATCTTTTTTGTATCATCATCGGCATCATCAAGCCAATCGATTTGAGAGCCTTTTCTTTCTAAGTCTTTGATTGCTTTATTAGCATCAGGTGCTTTACCCCAGCCTTCTTCTACTTTATCAGGGGCCATATCTTTATACATTCCATACAACCAATCCATAAAATCTGGAGTAGGTTTAAATATCTTTGGAAAGCCTTTTTTAAACTTTTTCTTAAAGTCTTCATAATCTTTTGATGCATCGGCCATTAGATGAATGTTATCCATTACACTTTCACTAATCATTCCGCCATGATCAAACATTGCCTTATTAACTGTAAACTTTTTACCGTTTTGCTTTAAGGTTAATACATAGCCATTATTGTCAAGTACCTCGGCATCACCGCCCATATACTTAACAGTAGTACCTTTTTTGATTTTCTTAAAATCCTTAAGGTCTATCTTTTGCATATAGCTTTTCTTAAATGCTTCGTATGTTCTAAAGTATTTCATTAGTTAATGTACATTGTTACTTCAAAGCCATTTTTTCTACCATACATAGATATGTGGAGGGCTTTTCGTTGTTTCTTTCCTTTCTTATAAAGAGTAAGATGTTCTTCTTTAGTTTGACCTTCTTTAGGTTTATCAAATGCATTAGTGTAAGCAAAACCATATTCATCTTGGTCAAGTTCATAACCATTGGTTTTTGCAAATGCCTCTACTGCATTTATCGCATCGCCATAGGATTTGTAAAAATCCTCATTAATGAATTCGGTATACTCTCTAATGTGTTTCATTATTTGAGTGAATCTAGCGTCTTTTTACAGTTATCGTTGAATTCTTTCATTAAGCGATTTGCCTCAGCTTTATTACCGTCTTTAAGTTCGTCAAGAGCAAGACCAAGTGGAGATTTTTCTGAATGATAGTTTACATCTTCAAATGAATTGTATAATTTTTCCAATTTCTTAAAGCCCATAGAAGCTTTTGCCTTGGCACCCATCTCTAACATTCCAATGTAATCAAAATCTTTAGACCACATATCTCCTAGCTTATAAGCTTCGTTCATACCATTGGTTGAAGATTTAATTGATTCGAATGATTCATATAACTTTATGTGCTTCATAATATTTATGTCTTTATTTTTTATATTTATACAAGTCCTTTAGGAATAGTTTTACCTGCACCTCGGCCACCTCTACGTCTTAATGATTCTAATTCCTCGACTGCAGTTTGGTGATTCTTGAGGTAAGGTAAAAGTACACCACCTAAACTTTGTGGATCTGCTAGAGATAAAACTTTGGCTAATGAAAAGTGAGCAAGCTTATGATTCTTTTGAGCCATCTTAGCGTCTTTTAACATTTGCTCTAAAAGTTTAACAATCTGATCACGATGCCCCTGGAGTGTTCTTACACCGCCCACGCCTTGATTATGTACTTCTATAGCTTTAGGATCCGAGCCATTAAAGCCCGGATCCTTTATGTTTTGTATTAAGCTCTCATTTACAAATTCGTCAAATGATTTCATAATTAATCTTTCTTTATGAGACCTCTTAAAATATCCCAATTTCTGGTTAAGAAAACACCAAACGCAATTCCTGCATAAATCTTAAAGCCAAAGGTCCAAAGACCTAGACCGATTCCTAATGATGCTAATGCAGTAAATCCTTTGGTATCTACCCAGCTAACAATTTTTCCGAAAATTTCTTTAACTTTTTCCATGTTAATGATTTTATTTTTTACTATGTTATGTTAACTCTGCTTTAATTTGCTTAATATGCTTGCACATACCTCGAAATTTTCCTGCAGGGCAGTCACAACTTAGATTGTCACCTTTCTTGGTAACAATATATTTATTCCCTGTTGAACCTGTAACTTTAAAAGTTTCAGTTTTAATGTTTCTATAAGGATTAATAACCTCAACATCATCAAAGGAAATATGATCTTCAACAGGGATCCATCCAGGGAAAAGGTATTTTTGCCCACCTATTGTAGAAAAAGCAATACCCATATGAGATTCTATTTTATACTTCTTCGTCATCTAGGTCTTTTACCATGTTATTTAATACTTGGTCTAATGCATGGTCTTCATCCCACTCATAGTTTGCAATGCGGTCCATGAGATCATTAATTTCATCTCTACTTAACCATCCTACAACATCGTCGTGATGATCTGGGAAGAATCTCTTTGTTACCCAGTTTTCTTTATCATCCCAGATTGCAATTTCAAATGAAGAATGCTTATCTGGGCTATCTAGGTCTTCTCTAGGGGTGCAGTATGCAAATGATCCACATACAACAGAAAGCGTGTAACCGTTCTTAAAATGAGTCGTAGAAGTAAATCCTCCTACGTCCCTTGGTTTGAAAATGATATTTGAAAAGTTCATATTATGTAAAATTAAATTGTTTCTTTACTTCAGAGTTAAATGCCTCAGTGGACAATATAGTGGGTTTAGAAAATTGTACATCGTGTTCAATGTATTCAAATTTCTCATAGTCATTTGACTGCTCAGCAACCATCTTAGTAAGAATTGCCGTAAGGTTGTCAGCATACATTACCAAGTCAGAGTCTGCCTTGATGATAAACTCATGCCCACCTTTAGGCTTCCAATAAGGAGCACCTTCTAGGCCATTAGGTCCGATTGCGTAATTCTCGTAGTACTGTGCTGTGATGCGAATTGTTGTATCCATGTTTCCGTTTTTAATTATATTATAAATATAATACAAATTGTTGGGATTTGAAAACTTTTTCCCAACTTTTTTCTAAAAGTTATTAACAATTTTTAGCATAAGTTCACTTGCACTTCTTTGTAGACGAGGGTCTTTTGATACTCGGCGATAAGAGCACTTCGGAGTTGATTTGCAATTGCCTCACCTTCCTCAATGGAGTCTACCCAGATACAAAATTGTGAGTACTCTGAATCCCATCGGATACGAGGGTCAGTTACCAAGGTTTGTAGAAAGTCTTGGATTTCATGGCCAGTAAGTGTGTCCACGCATTTACATTCTTTGATGAGGTGGGCACCTTGTGTACCAATTCCTACAGATAGACAGTCGGCTGTACCATCTGTGTTCTTAAAACCAGTTACATAAAACATATTAAGAGTTTTTAAGTTGTGGCCACTTCTGTAGTAGCATATCACATAGTTCATATTCTTCTCTTTCTTGGAACAAGATGAGAAATGCTTCAGCTGCTTGGTAGGGGTGTATTTCAGAATTATGATCTTTAGGTACCTGCCCACCAAGAAGTTCCAATACATTAAGATCTGATAAGAGATCTAGAGTTTCGTACTCTTCCATCCCTTTAAGAAATGTATTAAGATAATCTTTATCAATGTACTGTGGATTACTTGTCATATTTACTAGGTTTTGATACTGCAGATACAAACATAATGATAGAAAGGAAAAATGCACAGATGCAAAATGCCATTTCATTGAGAGTGTCAGCAAAATTAATTACCTGTTGGATTGAGCCATTGGCTGTCGACCATGCGACAGCCAAGGCAAAGATAGATCCTAGGATCTTTGGTATGTTAACAGTTACATTCATTATCCGATAATTTTAAGCATTGATGCAGTAATGTTCCAAGAACGACCGTTTCCAATTTCGGTACATTTGACATTCTTTGGATTGATCTTTGTAACTCGGAATTGTTTCCCATAAGCCTTTGGATGATCAACTTCACAGATAGCACCTACATAGAGATTCTTCTTAGCTTCATGAAGTTCGTTACCGAAGCGGTAGTTCAGTTGACTAACGATTGCAGATTTGAGAGACTTAAGTTCCTCAGTACTCATTGTGGCGAGTTGACCTTTGATGTTTTGGATTGTTTCCATGTTTCCGTTTTTAAATTTGTATATTATAAATATAATACTAATTCTTGGGAATTGAAAATTTTTCCTAGACTTTTTTCACAAAGTTATTAACAATTTTTATTAACCTCGTGGTAGCAAATTATAGTTAGGCTTTTCAATCCGAGGTTCTTTAATTCCATTCAGAACATCAGTAAGTTCTTTAATGCCTTCTTCAAATTCTGGCTTACCTTTAGTTGGGTGCATAAATAATTCTTTCCCAAACACAGTCTTTCCTGTAGTAGTTGAAGGTGCACATAGAATGTACCAACCGAATCTAGGTGGCTGTACGCGAGTAATTGCATACCAATTTTTATCTGACATCTGTACCAACATTCCTTCTACTCTTGTGGTACTTTTCATTTCCTTAGTCTTAATAACTTCTAACATAGTTTTTTTTAAATTAATTCCAATTGTCTATCAAAAGGAAGATATGATTCAAGAAGACTTTCTTTTTCTTCTTTGTATTTAAGGACAGCCACTTCTTTAGCTTTTGCTTCTACCTCAATGTCGACTGAATGGCCATAGTCATTGATTTTTTCATAGATGAAGTCGGCATGTGCTTGTGCTTTAGATTCTGGGTTTTCGAATGTGCGACGACATGACGAGTAATGAAAAAGGGCTCTTACACCGTGTGAATGCCATGTGCTCATTGCCAATTCAAATGCTTCCTGTTCAGAAAGACCACCTGTGTTGAATCGGTGATGGTGATAATCAAAAGTAATAGGTACCTTAACAGCAGAGTAAATACCTTCATACAGATCTTTGACAGAATACATACTCCCTTTATCATCGTTCTCTACTACAAGGCGAGCTTGTGCAGATTCAGAGAGATTAAGATAATTAGAGGCCCATCTACCCATAGTAGCAATTTTATCACCGTATACACCATTACAGTGGATGTTGATAGGATACATGCGAGATTGCGGAAGACCCATAAGATCCATTATCTCAGCATGTTGATTCAGTTCTTTGATTGTTTTTTGAACTAATGTAGGATTAGGAGATCCTAAGACATTGAAAGGTCCTGGGTGAAATGATAACCTTTGGCCATATTTGAGTGCGAGATTACCTACACCCTTTAGGAGGGTTGATATTTTTTGAAAATCTGGTAAATCCTTGAGCTCGTATTCAGACATCCAAGGAAACATATCAGATGACATACGATATACCTTGAAACCATTTTGATCATTCCACTTGATAATCTCAATGAGATCACGAATGTTTTGTAATGCAAGACTGCTTACATGATCCATACCTTTTTGTTGAAAAGTAATCTTTCTACATGTACGATTGACTGTAATTGGTTTATTTCGAAGATTAAGATTGATGCAACAGTATCCTAGTTGAGTACTCATATATTTTGTATTTAATTTAAATATAACAAAAATATTTAAATTTTGAAAGATTCTTCAATCTCTTCACTCGATGTTAAATTATACCAATCCCCTCGCTTTACTCTTACTAGGTATTTTTTCCATTGCTTTATAAGTTCTTCTGCAGAATGTAATCGACCCCAGGTCATACAGTCTTCAGATAATATAGTATCAATATTCTCAATAGCTTCAATAAAATCATTTAACACAACACATCTAAAACCAGTTACACCATGTACTACATTATCAGAATATCCACCCCAATCGGTGGTAATAATTGGAGTACCAGATATAGCAGCTTCAATAGAAGTTAAGCCATAAGGTTCAAAATAAATTGAAGGCGTAATTACTGCCTTTGCTTCGCTTAACATCTTCTTTCTTTTTTCACCATCTAAATATCCAATATATTCTACGTTAGGTGGTGCTGTAGCAGACCACCTTGACCAATCTCCACTACCTGCAATTTTAAACTTATGATCAGGTAAATTTTTTGCAATGTCTAAAACAATCTGTAAACCTTTTACTTCTACTAACCTAGACATAAATAAAAAGTAATCTTCTTTAACAGGTGAATATGTGTAATCGTGTAAAGTATGAGAAATTGGTGATATGACCGTATCATGATACCTAGAATTAAATTTTTCGGTATGCTTACCATAATGCCAACTCTTTAAAGCATGACCAGCATAAACATGATATGAGGTTGCTAATGATGGGTTATAGTGACCAACATGCCCATCTATCACAAAAACGCCTGACCTGGAAATACCTAGCCTTTGTAAATAGTCTACCATTGTACTCCACATACATATTACAATGTCGCCTCCCTTTACATTTTTTATTAACTCTTCATATACCTTAAAACTAAAATCCTCATCTAATTTACCATCTAAAGAAGGTGCATCGTTTTCAGTATGAGGAATGTAATTCTCTTTCCAATTTAAATTAACTACACCGAATTTTTTTGTACACTTTACTGTTGATTCTTCATAACCATAATAATTGACACCCCACCCTTCTTCGGTTAATTTTGTGGTTAAAAAGAAACTTGATCTTGAAAAAGGATCAATAGTTGGAAATTCACGGGAAGGGTTTCCTGGACACCCAACTATATGTACAGTAGTTTTTTCCATATTAATTATTTAGTTTTGCTTTAATCGTTGGATGACTTTCGTATCCAATAAGATCATAATCAAACTCCCCATTTAAAATATCTACATTGCTTACAAAAAGTTCAGGTAACATCATAGGCAATCTTTTAGTCTGTTCTGTTGCCTGATCTAAATGATTTAGATAAAGATGACAGTCACCTAAATTTCCTATCAGTTGATCTGGTACCATATTTACTTCTGCTGCAATAAGCTTAAGTAAAACAGCATAACTTGCAATATTAAAAGGCAAACCTAAAAATACATCAACAGAACGTTGATTCCATGCCAATGATATTTTTCTAGTAGGAACTAGTCTTTCGTTCAAATATTCTTCAGTAAGCTTAGTTGTGTAATGTATACTTTTACCAAGCATACATGAGAATTCTTCTTGCCTCTCAGCCAAGGTCATTTCTGTAGTGTACATTTGAAAACCATAATGGCAAGGTGGTAGAACCATCTCATCTAACTCACCAACATTCCAAGCATTAACCATCAACCGTCTTGAATCTGGATTTGTTTTAAGGTCGTTGATTAGGTTTTGGATTTGGTCTTTAGTTCTCTCAACTATAATAGGATTACCACCATTTAATTTCTCAACATAGTATTCAGTCCAGTCTCTCCATTGTTTACCATAGATAGGTCCTAACTCACCCCACTTCTTAGCAAACTCATCATCGGTTTTGATTTTGTTGATGAATTCTTCCTTTGTTTCTTGATGGTCATGAGGTACTGAATGCTTTAAGAAGTTCTTATATGCATCACCGTTCCAAATGTTACATCCGTTATCAACCAAGTACTTAATGTTGGTATCTCCTTTTAGAAACCACTTCAATTCAGTCATCATAGTTTTGACTGCCATCTTCTTTGTCGTAAGAAGTGGAAATCCTTGAGACATATTCCACCTAATGTTATAACCGAAGATTGACTGTGTTCCAATTCCAGTACGGTCTTTCTTTTCTACACCAAACCTAAGAATAGAATCTATTAGGTCTTGGTATTGTTCATCTATAGTATAATCTTTGTCTATATCCATTTGTTCTTTTTAAAATATAACCACATTGAAACCACAGTCACAACAGTGAGTGTGGTAAATACCCAAAATCCATTATCATCAGAGATAAGTGGGACATCATCAAAATTCATACCCCAAAGACCTGTGTAAAATGAAAGAGGTAGAAATATAGTAGACCAAATTGTAAGAATATTAAGTCTCCTATTCATTAACTTATCATTTCTCTTATCTAACATTGACTCAAGGACTAAATGAATTTCTAATAGCTCTAATTCATTTGCTTTAAGTAACTTCTTCTTAAGCATGTAAAAGCTATCAGTATCAATTTCTTTACCATCAAAGATAAGATCTTCAAACCTTTCTAATTCTTCTTTGAGTTCTCTTTCCATAAATCTAATGTCCAAAGTAATGATTCAATAAAATATAGTATACCCACTAATGCCATTCCGTAATGGGTCCAAGTTCCTTGATGGCCATAAGTAAAATCCTGATATATTGAAGGAATAGCAGATCCCATAATAGATACACTAAAAAGTAATTTTACCCATATATTTTCTAAAAATCTTTTCATAGTAAGTGTGGTTTTGCTTCATTAATACCAGAATTAGTTACCTTAACATAATTAGGGTGATAATGATTAATGTCACTCGCGCCTGCATATGAAAAGGCAGATCTTATACCATCAGTTAAACCTTTGATTATATATTTTACACCACCTTTAAATGGAATAACGGTGGATTCTCCTTCAATATTCCTTTCCGCTTGACCATGAGCAGTTTTTGTTTCCAAAGAAGCAGATCCACGATATCTTTTGTAGAGTGATATATGTTTCTCAATCAATTGACCTGGAGATTCTAGTGTACCTGCAAGAAGCGAACCTAACATTACATTATCAGCTCCAACTGCTAATGCTTTTGAAATATCTCCACTACTCCGGATACCACCATCTGCCATAACAGGTACTTCTGCAACTGTAGCAACATCTTCAAGGCAAGAAACATTAGGTACACCGAATCCTGTTTTAATTCTTGTGGTACAAAGTGAACCTCCGCCGATTCCTACTCTTAACCCGTCTGCCCCTGCTTCTTGGAGCCTTTCAGCTGCATCAGCCGTTGCAATGTTTCCTGCAATAATATCAACATGAGAAGGCAAATTCTTTTTACACCAATGAATCATGTCTATAACATTCTGGTGGTCTCCGTGTGCCACATCAATAAGAAGTACATTTGCACCGGACATCACAAGGGAATTTGCCCTATCCTTATCATCTTCCTGGACGCCTATTGCAGCCATAATAGGAACCATCCTCTGTTCGGTATGCCAATCATCGTACATTACTCCCCACTTTTCTGCAAGATCAGTTTCGCTGTAGATCCACTTATGTAAATTATTTACAATGTCTGCCTGTTCTTCAATAGGTAAAAATCTATGAATACATCCAACGCCACCTAATTCCGCTAACTTTTTAGCCATATCTAATTCACATACAGTATCCATAGGAGATCCTACAATAGGAATGAGAATGCCGTAATTTTTAGAAAGCTTTGTGTGGAGTTTAATCCCTTGTCTAGACTTAACGTCTGAAAAAGATGGTACTAATTGAATATCATCGTAAGTTAAGTAAGTCATCGTTTGTTTATTTTTATATGTAATTTATGCGAAAGGTTTAACCTTTGGATAATTTAATTTTACCTTTCAATACAGAAACCTTAATTATGTCGCCTTCGTTTAATTCACTCTTTAAAATCATTTCAGAAATAGGATTCTCAATCAATCTTTCTAATGATCTGCGTAATGGCCTAGCACCAAATTTAGGATCATACCCTTGATTCAATATGATTTCTTTAGCACCTTTACTGATCTTTAATGTATAGTTTCCAACTTCTTTTAGATTTTGTGAAAGTTCTTTACATTCTTTATCCAAGATTGACATTACTACTTCTTTACCTAGTGAGTTAAAGATAATAATTTCATCTATCCTATTTAAAAATTCTGGTGAGAATTTTGATTTAAGAGCTTTATTGATAATACCTTTTTCTTCAGCATGCTCTTGTGCAACTGTCTTATTTGCAAAACCTATTCCTGTACCAAATTCTTGTACCTTTCGTGACCCAGTATTAGAAGTTAAAATTACTAAACAATTTCTAAAATCTATTCTTCTTCCTAAAGAGTCTGTTAAGAAACCATCATCAAGCATCTGCAGAAGAACATTAAAGACCTCTGGATGAGCTTTCTCAACTTCATCAAATAATATAACAGAATGTGGCTTTCTCTTTACCTGCTCCGTTAAAAACCCGCCGCCTTCATGACCTATGTATCCAGGGGGTGCACCTATTAGCTTTGAAACCGAATGTGACTCCATGTATTCGGACATATCTATTCTAATAAGATCTTCATTCGAATCAAACATATAAGAACTAAGTTCTTTTGCTAATTGTGTCTTACCAACTCCAGTAGGTCCTAAGAAAATAAAATTACCCATAGTCCTATCTCGTCTACGTATACCAACCCTATTTCTTTGAATCGTCATTGATATTTTATCAATAGCTTCATCTTGACCGATTACCTTTGAAGCCAAGTATTTATTAATTCCTAAAAGATTCTTATTTTCTTTATCAGTAATTTTTTCTATAGGAACTCCAGTGGATTTTGATACAACATGTAAAATGTCGTCCTCGGTAATATCCATCTTAACTTCAGAAAGTTCAGATTTCCATCTGTTATATTCAGAATCAATACGAGCCTTTATTTTTAGGCAGTCATCTCTCAGCTTTGCAGCCATTTCGTATTCTTGTGATTTGACCGCGGATTTTTTATCAATTTCCACCTTTAATAGCTTATCCTCCATCTTTTTAATTTTCTGAGGAATTTTTACATGCTTAAGATGTTTATAGGATCCAACCTCATCTAGAATATCTACTGCTTTGTCAGGGAAGAAGCGATCCATCATGTATTGATCAGCAACTTTAACAATAAGTTCAATTATTTCATCAGAATAATTTACATTGTGATAATCTGAATACTTATAGCGAAGGTTACTTAAAATTTCAACAGTTTCATCTAGAGAAGGTGGTTCAATTACAACCTTTTGAAACCTTCGATTTAATGCACCATCTTCTTCAATACTCTCTCTAAACTCATCAAAGGTAGTAGCACCTATACATCTAATTTCACCTCGAGCCAATGCAGGTTTAATAATATTAGATGCATCCAAAGATCCGGTAGATCCACCTGCTCCCATGATAGTATGCAATTCATCAATAAAAATAATTACGTGTGGATTTTCAGTAAGCTCATCAACAATGGCTTTCATTCTTTCTTCAAATTGCCCACGATACTTAGTACCTGCAACTATAGTAGATAATTCTAAAGTGTAAATAAGTTTACCTTGCAATGTAACTGGTACATTACCTTGGACTATACGAGATGCTAAACCTTCAACTATAGCAGTTTTACCAACACCAGGTTCCCCAACTAAAACTGGATTATTTTTTCTCCTCCGTCCTAAAATTTGAACAGTTCTTTGGATTTCTTCTTCTCTACCGATAACAGGGTCAAGCTTTTCTTCTATTGCCAATTGAGTAATGTTTGTGCCGTAAGATTCCAATACGGTTAAGCTACTGGATTTTTTAAATCTTTTGCCTTTTTGGCTTTCTTTTGAGTTATCGTCTTCTGGATAAATTTCTCCCATACTTAATTTACTTTTATAATATAATTATAACAAAGATTTTACTGTTCTGAAAGGAACCGTATTAATTATACTTTAAAAGTAAGAATAGTTTAAGTTAAGATTTGATGGAAATACTTAAATTAGATTTGCCTTTAATTAAGCGATGAATTAGATCTTTAGGTATGTGAATGATTTTACCTGGCTCCAATGATTGTGGTAATTCATTGTCAAATTGAAATTGCCAATCATTTTCATTTAGAGCTTCAATGTATCTATGCTCTTCATCTGCATGCCACTTATATAAATGATCTGGCGCCGTTGGAAAAAAATGTCTTATTACTGTGTTATCAGAATATCTTTCTTCAGTGAAAGGTCTACGTTGATCTTCCATTTGTCTAACGACTTCTTCATTAGTCATTTCTTTACATTTACAGCTTTTACATTTACAAGACATATCTCTCTTTTTAAGTTTGTCTGATACATAAGTCTTAAACTTATCAGGATACCAGGCATGTATAAATAAAGCCATCGACATTTTGATGGCATCTAACCAATGAACCCAGTAATTCATTTGGATTTCTTTTAAGTGTTTAAACATTTACTTCTTATCTAAAAGATCCTCTCTACCTAATTGCTTATAAACTTCTTTACGAGTCTTTTCCATCTTTTCGGCATATGCAGGATCATCGTTACGATTGAATACGACCTGTTGAGTTAAGGAACCACTAATTTTCTTAAGATCTTTATTTCTTGTTTTAATTAACCAAGCAGCAAGGTCTTTAGGATTTAAATCCCTAAAACGCCCCTCTGCATCTGGCGCATCAGAGTCATGCCAATCAGGAGCACCTTTAGGTTTCTTTTCAATAATAAATTCTATGTATTCTTTAATGTGTTTCATTATTCTTTTATGAATCCCATCCAATTATCAGTAATACCTAAAACACCGCTTCCACCGACCATCTTATCACCAGCCTTCCAATCCATGTAAGGTCTATTTGTGGAACGACCATCGCTGATATAGGTAAGTCCTAGGTCTTGCCCAGCTGCTTTAAGTTTAGCTCTATCTGCAAACTTAGTATAGTTAACAAAAAGTTTTACTTCACCTCTGTGGTTAGCAGCTTTAGCTTTAGTAACAGAAGGGACTGCTTTCTTTAGCTTCTTTTCGTAGTCTGCTGCTTGTTTTAAGTTGATTCTCTTTTCAAAAAGAATCATATCTCTTTCAAACCCAGAAGGAAGATCTTCCCATCTACTGTCAACATATTTTTCGGCATCATCTGGATCTTTAATAACAGATAAGAGAGCATCAAATCTTTTTTCATCACTCATCTTATTCCACATTTTCTTATCTACCTTTTTGTTTCTGGCTTCAGTAATTTTGTCATAAAGTTGAGTATCACTATTCCATGACCAATCATCTTTATTAAAGTCTTTTAACTTTTTAGCCTTTTGGTATTCGGCAGATGATAAATGATCTGCTTTAAGATTAACCTTTTCATAAATACCATCATATGATTCTTTTACTACCTTATCCCAGGCAGCCATGAATTCAGGACCATCTAATTTAAAGTGGGATACAATATCAGCAATTGCATCATCCATTGACATCTGAACCTCATCCTCGTATTTCTCGCCAGTGATAGCTTCATATTCATTACGGATACCTTTTGCTAAGGTTTCAGCATCAGTGTAACGACCTGTAATATTTTGTCTCTTTAGAGCAGCCAAAGAGTTCTTAAGAGATCCTACTCCGTTAACCCCTCTTCTGTATGCTTCGTATGTTTTAAAGTATTTCATATTATTCACCAAATTTTGGAATTCTTCCGAACTCTGCTTCTTTTAATGCTTTTTGAAAATCTTCAGTATCTGGAATAAGATCTTCGGCATTTAATGCTTTTGCTCTTTTTGCAATAAACTTTGCAGCTGCTGATTGATCTTTAGCTCTTCCGTATGCCATTATAGCATTCTTAAGATCGTTTAAATTCCTAATAGGAAAAGATCCATCAGGTAAAGCTAATCCTTTCTTTCCCATTTCCATTCTTTCTGCGGCGGAATATCCTTTTACGCCTTCTGTAAAAACTTCGTCCTCACCTAACATATAACCGTCCCATGTTTCCGGTGAGCCAGACTTAGCTTTCATGCCTACAATCTTTTCTATCTTAGGTACATTAACGTTTACTTTATCCTCTTGCCCAGTTAAAGAAACTCTTAAGTAAATCTTTTTACCTTGAGGGTAAAAATCGCAATCACCTAATCCTTCTTCTTCAATTTTGTCAGCTAATCTTTCAGCAGACTTTTCATCCTTTAAAATAAAGTGAATATGACCATCCCCTTTGTCAACCATCTTATCGTACTTGCCTTCATTGAGAGATTCACCGACATAGATTTCTCTTTTACCGGCTTTCTTGGCTTCACCCTTTGCCCATTTAACAGCATCAGAGTAATTCATTGCCTTTGGGACAAACATTGGCTCTCCACCCATATCATCAAAGTAAAAAGCCCACTGACCAAAACCTTTAGGCTTCTTGCCATGAGTTCTTTGATAACGATTAGTCTTAACTTCAACGGCTTCCCCAATAAATTGTTCTCTACTCTGGATATGTTTCATATCAGTATCTTATTTTAACTTTTTGCGTAATTCTGCAATCTCAGCCTTGACATCTGCCTGTCTTTTCTTGGCATTTTCAATCTTACCTTTTAATTCCTCGATCTCTTCAGCCTCTTCTTCGCCGTCCATTTCAGCATATTGATCTCTAGCGGTATCAGGATCTTCTCCCATATCTTTTAAATCTCTATACATCTGACGTACGCCCCTCTCAAATGCAGCCTCTACTTTAGTAAGATCCTTTTGATAGTCTTTTATGTCATCTGTAGTAACATCAATTTCAATTTCCAATTCACCGATTTGATCTTCAATTGCCTCGGTATCAACACCACTATCAGATCCACCTTTCATCTGATCTTCTTTTGCCTTAACCTTTTTATACATTGGGTTATCAGGATCTCCTAAGATTGTCTTAACAGTAACCTCTCGACCGGTTTTAGGATTCTTAATAACAGTACTATAAAATTTATCTAAGTCGGATTCAAGAATAAATTGCTCAAATAATTTAATATGTTTCATACTATATTTTTCTTTTTTATTTTTATAAGTATCTTTTTGCCATTCTTTCCCAGTTCTTAAGACCTGCTGCTTTAAATCCTGCTGCCTTAACAAATGTTCTCATGGATACATCTTTAGCCTTTTTCATAAATTCAAAGATTTCTTCTTTATCATCTAAAGGTAATTCTTTAGGCTCCAAGTAAGGAAGCAAAGTTTTAATTCTTTCCATGAGTGTAGCATCATCTGGATTAACATCCATCAAAATAGATCTTGATCGGATTGCTCCATCTGGGTCGGCCTTATCTTTAGGAAGGTTAGAGATAAAGATTACTCTACCTGAAAATTCAAATTGATTTGGTACCAATCCATTTTCAATTGCATTAAATTCGCCTTCAGGATCATTATCAAAATCCTTAGGATCAAATACTAATGAACTCTTTTTAAGATATGATATATTTCTAACCTTTTTAGAATCAAGGGCAGCCTTTAAAATATTACGACCATTTTCATCTCGGAATACAGCATCACAATCATCAAATACAAGAATCTTGGTTCTGTACTGATACATCTTCTTAAACATAATAACAGTTGACACTGCGCCAGATACTGTTATAAAATCATCACCTTCATCAAGTCCTTCATCTGTTAAAGCCTTTGTAACATTGTAAGTCTTACCAGTACCTGCTCTACCAGAAATCATTAATGAATTCATATTAGGTGCACCTGCGGCAATTGCTCTAGTTACATCATAAATATCTTCCAGTGTTTCTTCGAGGAATTTTACTCTATCATCTAATGTTTGTTCATTTGCTTTAACCTGCGTTTCATCCATGTCAACTGATACAGAAGGATTTGATTTAAGCTTAAGAATTTGACCATAAGATAACTTAAGGTCTCTTGCAATAGAAGCGGCAGATTTACCTTGTTGTAATAATTTCATTACTGTTTTCTGCTGTGCAGGGGTAAGAGCTCCTCTACTAGCTTCATTTAAAGATTCCTGAATAGTTTCAACTTCTTTCATATATGAAGGTTCGTTGATAAGTTTTACAAATTCATTAAGTAATCCAACGATAGGAAAATTATCACTCTCTACAGAAAAGGTTTTCCCTTTTGCAGGATTGTATACAAGAGAACTAATAATACCAGGGCCTCGGTGAGAACCTTTTCCTATGACATAAATAATTGAATCATCTTTATCACTTACTAGCATAATACTAGGGATTTTATCTACATTAACCATAAAGGATGCTACCTTTTTATATGGCTGCTTGGTTTTTTTACTTACATATGATGCAATTAGATCGGCAGCTTGCTCAAGCTTTGCATCAACTCCACCAGGTCTTAAATTTTCATTCAGTGCATTCTTATAGTCTGAATAACTTGGAATATGTTTCATATCTTTTGGATTATTTTATTTGTTATTTATATATTTATTTGTTACCAAGGATTAGTTGATTTTAAACCTAACTGTTTGCCAAAAAGAGATGGGCCATAACATGCCCAAAATCCTGCTTTGTTAGGATCCATTTTTTCTTTCTTATCGCAACCATGTCTTGCCCAAAATGATTTAGCTCTTCCTGGATCGTCATTCTTTACGGTCAATCCTGGATCTCCCCATTCAATTTTCTTTGCTACTATTTCTCCAGTTTCTTTGTCAGTTCTACCACTATTACGATAAACAATAAATTTACGGTTGCCACCTCTTTCAGGTGAATCCAATTTAACCTTTTTAGTTTTACCAGATTTACGATCTTTATAGATAGCCTTCTTACCTACCTCGAGGTTCTTTGCCATCCATCCACTTTTACCATTTAAGATGATATTACCTTTATCCCAATACTGTTCTACTTCCTCAAATAATTTTGCATGGGCATCAGAACCTAAACGAAAAATAGTATCTTCTAATTCAATACCATTTTTTATATGATACTTAAGTTCCTCGGAGACTTTATCAAAATCTTTAAATCCTTTTACAAATTTCATTATAGCTTTCTTCTTTTCTTATAACTATCAACAGATTTATCAAATTCTTTATGATACTTTTTAGGAATGTGATCACTCTTTAGGTAAGATGCTAAATCATCAACATCACTCCACATTTGATTTGCAGCAGCATGAGCATCAGATGTATATTGGCCTGCCATGTTTATAATTTCCATTGCATCTACCTGGTCTAATCCACGACCAAAATATTCTTTTATACTTTTAATATATTCCATTTTAATTATCTTATTTTGGTAACCCGGTGGTTTTTAATTTCTTATCTTCGCCTTTCTTAATTACTTCTTTAGCAATATCAGCATCAGCACCATAAGAACCTTTAGGTCCATTCTTTTTAGGATCATCTAAAGGCCTACCCCACGTACCTGGAGCTTTAGTTAAAAATGAATTAACTCTAGCATAACCCCACTGTTCTTGGCCAGCACCAGGTCTATGACCACTTTTCCATGCAGCCATACCTCTCCTCATTACCAATCGTAATAAAGGTAATGATACTCCAGTTTGTTCTGATTTCTTTTTAAGACCTTTTTCTATCGCAGAATTACCGATAGGACTACGGTCACCACCTGCCTTTTCTTCAAGAGATTCTCCTAGGCCATCAGTATATAAATCTTCTAACCAATTATCTAAATCTTTACCTGGTTTAACACGATCCCCGTACTCTTCATAAAACATTTTCTTAAACTGCTTAAAGTTCTTTGCAGTTTCCATCATATAATGAAGGTCGCCCATAACACTTTCATTGGTAACCATTTCTTCTAATGCTTCACCATAAAGATCATCAAATGCTTTAGTATGTTTAGATTTCTTTAAGAGTTTTTTACCTTTAGTATCTCCAGGTAATTCTTTGTACGCAGAAGGATCATCATCGGCCTTGGCTGCCTGATCTTTCATTTGAGAGTTCTTCTTACGAGCAGTAGATGTGGATATTCCTTTAAAGTAACCGTGACCTTTTATTTTATCTTCAAAGTCTTCCTCTTTCTTTTCCAATAAAAACTGATTAAATGATTGAACAAATTTCATATAGTGTTGTGATTTGTTTATTTATTCAATCAAGATAGAGTTATTTTTCAATGTCCCCTACACCTATATCGTTTTGTATTAGTTTAGCAATATGATCTTCCATTTTTATTCTCCCCATCAGACGCCATTCATTATCATTAACCACACTTGCAATAGTTGCAGATAACCCCATTTCTGTGATAAGGGCATCAACACCTCTGGTATACCAATCTATAACGGACGGTGCACCGCCTGTTTCAAACAGACGATGCACCACTTCATTACCTATATACCTTTTATGAAAACCCATTACTTAGTTTCAGCAGAATCTTCAGCAGGACCTTCAGCAGGACCTTCAACGGATAATTTATCCAACTCTTGTTGAACTTTTGCAAGTTCCATATGAGTTTCTCTCAATTCAGTGTTATCATCATTTACTGCTTGAACTGCAGTAGAAAGAGATTCACCTACATTAGCCATTAACTCTACAAAAGCCTTAGCTTCATAAAAACCTTGACCTGTCATCTTAGTAACCATTTGCCAAAGTATAGTAACACTAGCAGACCTAACAGCAATAATACCATCCCATTCCTTATCTTTTACGATTTCTTTAGCTTCTCTTAAGTTATGATATAACATAATTAATCCTGTTGCTGTAGTATGACCCCAGGGTGCATCTTTTTCTAAGAACTTAAGAAGTCTATCAAAAACTTTCTTTGATTTAAAATCTACAGGATACTCACGTTCTTGCATCTCTTTTATCAGAAGATCATTCTTTTCTTCTAATTCATTTACCTTGGTGGTAAGTTGCTCTTTAGTTAGAGGAGCGTTTTCGGTAGTCATTTCTACTACTTTAGTTTCATTTTCTTTACTCATTTTCTTTTGTTTTATTTTCGTTTGGGAAAGGTTGAAATTGTTTGTTTACGTGATTACATTCTATACATGCCAGGCTATCTATTGGCATTACCCTATCTTCTGCTTCACCTGTAATAAATTTACTTAGTTTTCTTAAAAAGAAAATTGGTTTGAATTTATCTGAACCGCATAATTCGCAGGTAATAGGTAAAGTATCCTTAGGGTTAACGTTGATGTTAATATTTTCCTTTTGCATTACTTAAACATTAAACTTAAAAGAACAATTAATAATCCTACAAAACCGGCAAAGACGCCAATATAGCTTGCCTTAAGTTGTTTATCTGTCTTTCCTTGATTATCCATGTTTCTCATTTATTTTATTATTATATGGAATTTAATCAATTAGTTTAAGAAAGATCTGTAATGATCTAAGTCTTTTTGTGTATCAATACCTTTGTATAAGCCGTTTGTAATTGAATAGCTAAAACCAATTCCATTATCTGCCCATCTTAATTGTTCTAGGTTTTCAACTATTTCATTGGTTGTTTCTATCATTATTGTTTTATCAATGTTTTTGGCAACCCCCTTACTAAAACCGTATACACCAATGTGTCTTTTAAAGAAAATAGGATTACCATAAAGAGGGCTTCGTGTAAACATTACTATCTTATTTAAGTCTATAAATGCTTTAACTGTATTTCTATCTGTTCTTTGTTGATCAGTTAAGCTTCCTAAAAGTGTTGCAATTTTCCACCTATCTTCATTAAGGCGATTTATGATAGAATTTATATCATCTGGATTTATCATAGGCTCATCTCCCTGGACATTGATAACATATTCATAAATGTCTTTAAACATTTCATATGCCTCTAATACACGATCAGTACCAGTTTCATGTTTTGGTGATGTCATTAACACATTACCATTAAACTTCTTAACACAATCAAATATTCTTTCATCATCAGTTGCAACTAGTATTTCATCAACATTTGATTTCTTAACAGATTCATATACACGCTGAATCATAGGTTTACCATTAATATCTAGTATAGGCTTTCCAGGTAATCTTGTAGAGCCCCACCTGGCTGGGATTATTGCAATTACTTTACTCATTCTTCTTTACTCTTTTTTCCTAAATATCCACTGTGATGCCTTTTGGAATATTCTTTTTTAGTAAATCCAATTTTCTTTATTGTTTCTACCACTAAAATATCACCCATAACTGTCATGAGAGTTGTTGATATAGTTGGTGTTAATCCTAATGGGCATATTTCTTCAGCATCACCAATATGTAAACATATGTCTGATTGTTTACATAATTCACTTTCTTTTTTACCGGTTATACTAATTATAGGTATGTTTGGGTAAAGGTTTTGTGTTAATTGAATTAATTCTAAAATTTCTCTGGTCTTACCTGAATTAGATAACAAAAGTAAAATATCATTACGTTGTAAGATTCCTAAGTCTCCATGCTGAGCTTCACTAGGGTGAAGATAAACCGAAGGAGTACCGGTTGAACTAAAGGTTGTTGAGATATTTAATGCGATTTGTCCGGCCTTACCCATCCCTGATGTAATTAGCTTTCCTTTAGAATGATGAACCTTTTCAAAAATTAATTGGATCGCTTCTGCATAGTCATTATCATAAGGAATGTTTTTTATAGCCTCAGCCTCCTTTTCTAAAATTTCTTTAATTCTATCTATCATTATTTCCTATTTTTTAAAAGGGCATGCATCATAAAGCTTATCCAAATTAATATCTATAGAATATCTCCAATCTTTAATCTTAATATCAGATATCTTAGTATCTTTATGTATAATGATTGGATCGGTATCATTTCTACCTACAGATTCAAAATAATCTCTAAACTTAAAACCGCCACCCAAAACATCATCGGATAGTTTAATCCAATATGAAGGTATTCCATACGAATCTCCACATATAATTCCATGAAGAGAGCTTGATAAAATAACTTCACATTTATTTACCTCTTCTACAAACTTATTAATTGTAGGATCTAAAATATCTATGACATTAATATCAGGATTATCCATTAATCCTTGTACCCATTCATTATCATAATCAATGTAATGAGGAACTATCCCCCACTTATATTCTTTTTTTACTGAAGGAGTATAAAATCTTGGGTATAATAAAGCAGGATCCCCGTAAACCTCAGGGCATTTAATACCCTGACCTATCAATATGTTTCTACTTAAAGGTCCTCTAACTGCCCTAATGTCAATATCTTTATTAAAATTTAGTATACGGTCGGTCTCCCACATAAAACCGGAACCCCAAACCGTGCTTAATGGATTAGCCTTTTTAAGAATACTTCCAATTCCCATATAATAAGGAACACCACTTCTATGATCTGTCCACACAGGATCTTTGCCACTAATGATTTTGACTAACTTCTTATTAAGTTCATCTCCCCAATTAGGCTTATGTGGTCCAGACCAAAATAAATTTATTGTACTCATTTTACATGTTTAAAATTTGGGTGATCATACATTATTCTTGAAGGTGTGCCACTCCAAGGATCCAATACACTACCAACGTCTATTGTGACCTTTCCATAATTTTTAGCGGCCCATGGTATTAAATCTTTAATTGCTCCACCTCCACCAAATAAAATTATTTTTGCATCTATTGTAGAAATATCCTGTTTAATAACATTCCTAAGCTTATATGCACTATCAGAAGAAATATCAGTAAAAGTAACATTACATCCTAGCTTTTTAGAAATGTCCGTATTAATAAATGCTTTAACATTACTTGTAATAATATGAACATCTTTACCATTTATCATTTGTCTCATTTTAGGTAAAGTTGCAAAATCTTTACTACGACTAAATAAAGAATCTATATTTACTAAAACATTTGTATTAATTCCATTTCTTTGCAGGATAGATTCATCAATTCCATAAAAGACTTCTAGTTTACCAGGAACATTTAAACCTATAAAATTAGATTTTTTAATGGCTTCAATTACGTATCCCTTCATTGTATTTTTCCATTCTAATGCAACAGGATCATCTTCATAATTTCCTAAAAAACAACTACAAGGCCTACCTGATGACCTATCAATATTACCTGGATGATGATGACATTCCCAAATCTTATTTCTCTTTAAGATAACATTCATAGATCCGTAATGAACCTTTAAGTGACTAGGCTTTTTAAAGTCTGAGGCATTCTTGATAAGATGAAATTCACCATCTCCACATCTAACTACACTTAAAGGTAATCCATTATGTATACAATGGCGAATTCTACTTACTAAATCTTTTGTTGTCAAAAACTTCATTCTTTAGGTAATCCTCTTAATTCATTGTTTCTTTCCTTAATCCACTTCGCAGGAATTCCTACATATACACCAGGCTTGTCGGTATTCTTAGTTAAGATAGAACCTGACCCTAAAACTATTTCGTCTAATATCTTACATGCCGGTTGAACCGTACAACCCGAACCAAAGAAGCAATTTTCTCCAACCATCACAGCACCACTTAACGTGACATTATTTGCTATGTGAGTATTTTTGCCAACAGAACAACCATGACCTATAGCGGTGCCTGGTGCTATCATTACCCCATCTCCAATTAATGTCATTTCATTACAAGATCCTCTCACAATTGAAACATTAGAGCATATATAACAATCCTTGCCTATTATAGTTCCACCAGTTAACGTAAGCATTACCTTCTTTTGTCTACTCTTATCCCATGTCCATAATAAACCTGTACTTCCAATTACTGAACCTGATTCTATTGTTGTCCCATCCCCTATTGTAGTATTATTTCTAACAATTACACCTGCTTGTATGTTAACATCATTTCCAATTGTACAGTTTTTTCCAATAATAGCACCAGGATATTTTTCAGTTAAATCTTTATCTACTTCAAAGGTTTTGTTATTCCCAAACAAATGAGAAATGTAATAAAATACTAATTTAGGATCTTTTACTTTTATGTAAGAAATATCAGTATTGCCTTCATCAAAATCTTCTGTGCAGACTAGAGTTAGATTTTTCTTATCTTTAACTAGATGCGGTACATTAGCATCTAAATAGCATATGTCATTTTCTCTAACATAGTAAATTAGAGATATGTCATTAATAGGTACATCATTCTTACCTTTTAAGATATATCCAAACCCCAAATCTTTAATATGTTGAAGTATCTTATTCTTCATTTTTCTTAAAGAATTTAGCAGGAGAACCAAACCATATTTCGTTTGATGGTACATCTGTTCTTACTTGAGAACACGCCCCAATGATACAATTATCACCTATACTAAATCCTGGCATTAAACAAACATTGGCTCCTATTAATACATTATCACCGATTCCTTTTACGGACTTAACATTTCCTTCCTTTAGATTAGGGGTATCTGTTAATACAAAACCGTACTTAATAGTTGTATTAGATCCAATAACTGCATTTGCTGAAATAGTACAACGGCTTCCCATTGAAGTGTTATCTCCTATTATTACATTTTCTCTAATTTCACAGTATGCCGTAAATTTACAATTCTTACCTATCTTAGCTCCGCTCCGAACTATACAGAAAGGTCCTAAGTTTACATTTTCTCCGATTTCTACATTATCCTCAACGTAGGCTAACGGGTGGATTTTAGCTGTTTTGTGTATCATAATTTATTTTTTAGTTTTCTACTTGCCTGAAAGTGTTCAATGATAGGAGTAATGTTAGGATACATTGCTCTCATACTATCAAATATCATTGTGTATTCTGGCGGAAGGTTTTCATCTTTTATTTTACCTTCGTTTCTCATTTCTTTAATTACCTTTCCTAAATTCCATTGCTCAAATGTTTTGGCACCAGGTCCTTCTGCAATGTTACCATTTTCCCATCTTTTACACAATTCCATTGTTCGTGGATTATTAGATAAATAAATTGTTCCACTTAAACATTCATTTTTTCTCCATCTGAAATCTTGCCATCTCACAGCAATATCACAAGTATAGTGATCAAATAAAGAAGGGTAAGAATGAATAACTGCATCACTATCAACCCAAACTACACTTTTGCCTTTATGTTTAATTAACATATCTTGCATAAATTTTGCTTTAAATCTGGTATTAGCCTGCCAATTTCCTAAATTCTTTACACCTACAATGTCATGAGGAATTTTTAATTTTTCTAAAGATGCCTTGAGTTTTGCAGCTTCTTGTTCGTATGGTGTGTTTAAAGTATAATAGGAAACTATTAGATAAGGGCTTCCTTTTATTGGTTTTTCAATTTTAGGTTTTATACTTTTTAGATCTTTTAGATTTTTTTTATCTATATGTAAATTTATTGGACTGTTAGTAATGGTGTATATAGATGGTTTTTTAATCCAATTAGAAGATATCCTAAAAGATCTCATTGCAGAAATTAAAGTATTCTTATACTCGTTAATTTTAGATTCAATATTGGTTTTACCTTTATACCAATTATGAAAATGTAACTTATCTCTATCAAACTCCAAATCAAAGCCAATGAGATAGATTTCTTCATAGCCTAATACAATTCCTAACTGAATCGCAGAAAATCCACTGTTATTACCATTTGCAAAAGAATTTATATTTTCACCAAAACCTTTGTCTTTAATAAAATTATCTTTAGAAGTTATAACATGATCAAATTTATTAAGGTTAGTGTAATTGAGATTATTCTTAGTATCTTTAACAATTCCATTACTCATAATAAGATTAGAATTATTTGCCTTAAGTATAAAGTAACTTTTACCTGTTATTTTCTTGTTTATTTCATCTAAGGATATGACACCTTTCGTTAAAAAGCTATAATCCATTGTAACAAAATATGTAGGATTTTTTATTAACTTAATTGCTGCATTTACACACATTACATCTTCACCATTCAACAAAGAAATATCTACATTATTTACTGATGGGCCGCCTGCAATAATAAATAACCTATTGCGCCTTTTATGTAAAGGGGCAAATGAGGCGATAGTAGAAAAATCATTAATTACATTATGAGGTTTACTCACATTCTTATTTCTTGAGGAAATAGGAATAATTCTTTTTCTATCTACATTACCCTTAACCTCAATAGGTTTAACAATAATCTTAGGGATTTTGCGCCGTCTCACTTTACTTTATTTTATTTATCAGACTAAAATAGGGAGAGTCACCTCTCCTATTTTTAATAGACTTGAATTAGTTGCCTGTGCAAATAAAATTTTATTTTACTTTTTCAATTACAGGCTCCATTGGGGCTCCTTCATTTACAATTGAATCAGTTTCGGTTTCACCTTCAGTTTCATCTGTTGGTGGTACAAAAACCTTAATGGCTTTTGAAACTAACTCGGCATCTTCTAAAGTAAATGCTCCCTTTGCTTGTGCAATTCTTGCAGCTTGAATAAGAACATTCACTGCCTGCCCTTGATTCATTTCTTGTGGTGTTTCTTCAGTACTCATAATTTAAATCGATTTTATTATTATATAACCTTATTTAATTTAGTTTCACAATATATCAATATCATTTTCTAAATCTTTCTTAGTAGGTATAGTAACATAAAGAACACCTTTATCTACCTTTGCACTAATCTTTTTTCTATCAAAGTCATCAGGTAAACTAAACCTTTTACTTAATGGGGCTGTCCATCTGTTACCTTCATTTTCAATTACAATACTAAGATCATTTTTAATGAGTTTAACTTTAATGTCTTCTTTATCAAAACCAGGAATTGGTATTTCTAAAATGTATTTATCATCATCTTTTTCAAAGTGATAATCTTTAAGGGGATTTTTAATTGTGTCAAGTTCACCCCAAAATGGATGATCCTCAAGGATCTTGTCAAAGTTTGTTTTAAATGTAAACATAGTTTTAAATAATTTTTAGTTATAACAAGGAACCGTTCCTTATTTAAATAATATACTGAAAAAACCGTACCAGAATCATTCTAGCACGGTTTTTCGGAAATAATGTCATCTTTCTAGGTTTGTCTATGACAATATGTCAGGAAAATTTCTTTTATAGACTAATTAACATATCCATTAATTCAGGTTGTGGGAACATATCCACTTTAGTTTTACGAACATTAGTATGAGTCCATAAGCCTTTGTGTTTACCTTCTAATACTTCCTGGTTAAATTCAAATGCATCCGCACCTTTTTCTTTAATAAGAGCAGGTAAACCGGCTCTTACATTAATGTTATCTCTTTCACCAATCCAAAGTATCCAATCTCTTAGTACTTCAATTTGCTTATCAGAGTAACGGTGCCATGTCTTATAACCTCTAAATGGTTTAGAAAGTATAACTGTTTGTGTAGAGTCAACTCTTGTACCTGCATAAGTTTTTCCATCCTTTACCCATCCGAAATTATTTACTTCAATACCGACAGAGTTTTTATGCATATGACTTCTTCCTGTTCCTAAGTGCCAACCCCAACCACCTTGTGGCATACATTGTACTAGAACACCGTCATAACGATCGTCGTTTCCTCTAACCGATTGGCCACCTAAAACAAATTCAGTAGCAACTTTTCCTCTGCTGTCACCTGCCCAGTGATCAATTGTTTTATACGGATTATGCCATCCTGCCGTATGATGAAGAAATACATATTCAGGTTTACTGCCTGTCATATACTCATCTTCTGGTAAATAATGTTTATGAATTACTAATCCGTTCTCCAACGATTCAGTAAGTTCCGAATTATCAGTACTAGCAATACCCATAGCATTCCAAGTGGCAGGGCCAACAATACCATCAACCACCAATTTGTTTTCATGTTGCCATTCACAAACTTTGTTATGTGTCTTCGGACCAAATATACCATCTGCATATATACCTAAAAACTTTTGTATTTCTTTAACCTCTGTTCCACGAGATCCTTGTTTTAAAACCATATCTTATAATTATTTGTTTATTTATTCGGTTTCTTATCATAGAAATCTTCATAAGCATTAATCAGATCATCTACGACAGGATCTCTGTGATTTTGAAATAAAGTTACAGAACAAACATTTTTTATTTTCTTTCCTAAATTGTATAAGAATCTAAATCCTGATTCTTTTCTATTTTTTAAATCTACTTGACCATCATCACCACATACAATCATTTTAGATCTTAAACCAATTCTTGTGGCAATCATCTCCATTTGTGTCATTGTAACATTTTGTGCTTCATCTACAATAACACAGCTATCTAAAAATGTTCGCCCTCTCATAAATGCTACAGGTACAATTTCAATTTTACCGTCCTTTATATAAGGATCTACTTTATCCTTTCCATATAAGAGATACATATTTTGATAAATTGGTTGAACCCAAGGATCCATTTTTTGATGAAGATCTCCAGGTAAGAAACCAATCTCTTCCTTTGAAACTGTTGGTCTAGTTATGATAATCTTTTCATAATGTCTACGAAATAGACCATCTAATGCAACCTGGCATGCTAATAGAGTTTTACCACTACCTGCTTTACCTGCTAATACCGTTACAGTATTATTTAGTATTTGCTCTTTTGCAATTTTCTGTTCTTCATTTAATGGGATATTAAATTTTATTGGATTTTTAACTATTCTTTTTTGACGAAAGACTTCGTCTTCGTATGTTCTAGCTGGCATTGCGAAGAAATATTTTTAAGCCGAATGAATCTTTATTCTTAAGGCTTTGAAATGTAATGTTTCCTGCTAGACGAATCGGTATCTTTTTCTAAAGAATCATCATATTTTTTAACAACCCCTTCAACATGATGGACCTTTGTCTTACTTTTTCTAGATGAATCTATATTAGCCTCATCTGTTTTAAGTATTACATCATCTTCAGTGTCATCGTTATTATTGGATGATTTCTTCACAACCTTTTCCAATTCTTCTACTGGTTGATCTATAATCTCTTCGGTTACATTTTCCGAAGGTTGAGGTGTGTCATCAGTGGGTCTAATGTAATCTACCAATGACTTAATAAATCCTAAAGCGACTAAAGGTAATACAGCACCACTAACAATTGATAATATTCTTTTTTGAGTTAATGGCTCTTCTTCAGTTAAACCGAAAAGCTCTATCCATCCCATATAATTTTCTAAATTAATAAAGGCATGAAAGGAATTTGCCATCATCTGAAATGCTGTGAGAAGTAAAAATAAACTCCACACCATCGTTTTATTTGTTTTGTCTAAAATAATTATTGCAGCCAAAGATGCAGCTGCCCCTAATTCGAATCCTATAGCCAAAGCCCAATTCATAATACCTTCATGGCTTAAATCAAAAAATGCTACGGAATTAATCATTGATATTGTAGCTACCAAAAAATATAAGCTACAGAATATACCAATAATAAAATAATGAACTAACTTATTTTTCATATTTTAATTTATTTATATATTTCCTAAACAGTAGGTGGATTATTCTTATATGGGTGTCCAAATGGTAATAAACCTACTAATCCCCATTTCCAAGCAAGATACCCTTCACCTTTCTGCAAATCTGTAAGATCTGTTCCACCCGTTCCTGGTATATCAGCAACCGCAAAGAATTCCGCCAAGCGGCCATCTAATTCTTGAGATGCGCGATTCCTCATTAACCTTAATTCTTGGTTAGTCTGAATTGAATTATCATAGTCATTAACAGGAGTATATGCGTTATTACCATTGACCCGGTTACCTATTTGATTACCTGTTTTATTAAACCAACATGAAACAATAACCCAGTTATCAATTGAGACACTTTGTAAAGTCCAATCCTGTAAATTACCAATCGTAGAACTTATTCTGTTGGTTACGTTGTTTGTATCTAAGTCAAGCTCACCTGGCCAAGTATTTGAACCACCCCCACCCGAAGATATTGCATAATCTCTTTTAGTACTTATGGAAGTATTTGTTTCATAAGACCAGAAAGAATCTTTATCACCATCAACAAAGTCTGCTAAAAATACCCCAACTGCCCAATGATTACCTGAGCCATCAGTTTGTGCTGAATAACTCGTACTTTGCAAATATTCACCATTTCCATCAAAGTCAAATACATTTAAGCTATTAAGACCATTAGTAACAACAGTAGGTGTATTACCAATTGACATAGTATAAGTACCTGCTTTATCTGTAACAGCTGTTAAGGTTGAGCCTGATGTAGTATATGAAGAAGTATCACTTGCATCAATCCAAGCAACTACGCTTGCATCGGTAGGTTCCCATTCATTAGCAATAGGTTGCGGCTGTTCTAAAATTCCTGATGTAACTAACTGTATCATATATTAACTTGCGGATAAATCTCCAAACAACCACCAACCGTCAGTGGATTTTTTGACAAGTGTTGCTCCAGAATACTGATACTGTAAAAATGTATTGTTATTTGAAGAATCTATTGTAACGCCACTACCTGCTAAAATTCGAACAGACCCTGTATCACCTCTTGCTACCATAACCTGAGAACCGATAGGGAATGCAACAGATGAATTGGGTGGAACTGTTAAAGTCCTAGAAGATGCATTACTTATTTCAACTATTTTATTTCTATCACTTAATACTAAGGTATAACTATTTGATTGTGTGTTAGTCGTTACTAAAGTATCAGCGTCAGACCCAGTTGCACCTATTACTCCAGTAGCACCAGTTAAACCGGTAGCACCCTGAGGACCTTGAACACCAGTGGCTCCTATATCTCCCTGCGGCCCTTGAATACCAGTAGCTCCCGTATCACCTTGTAGTCCTTGAACACCAGTAGCTCCTATATCACCCTGAGGACCCTGAACACCGGTGGCTCCTATATCTCCCTGAGGACCTTGAACACCAGTGGCTCCTATATCTCCTTGCGGCCCTTGAATACCAGTGGCTCCCGTATCACCTTGTGATCCTTGAATACCAGTAGCTCCAGTAGAACCTACACCATCAGCTCCAGTTGCACCAATTGGACCTTGAACACCAGTGGCACCAATTTCTCCTTGCGGACCAGTAGCTCCAGTAGAACCTACGCCATCAGCTCCAGTTGCACCAATTGGACCTTGCAGACCAGTAGCTCCAGTAGAACCTACACCATCAGCTCCAGTTGCACCTTGTAGACCAGTTAAACCAGTCGCACCGATTGGTCCCTGTGGTCCCTGAACACCAGTTGCACCATCATTTCCTCCGCCGCTTCCACCTATACCAGTGGCCCCAATAAATCCTCGTGGGCCTTGTGGGCCTTGTTGACCGGTTGCACCAACAGAACCTGAAACAGATCCACCTCCACCACCAGATCCACCTCCACCGGGTACATAGCCTGGATAACATCCACTATCCCCACCATTTTTAGCAATTTTAGATTCTACAATCGTAGCAACCCATAAACATGGAATTCCGTAAACTTCAGACGACCCTGTTGGTAATGTACCTGTTGGGCCAACTCCTGTTACTCCAGTCTCTCCAGTATTTCCTCCACATTCAGTTAGAAGTATTTCAGCCATTATATTTCCAGGTGAAACATATGTACAGCTGGAAGGTAGGCAGATTCTAATTAAACCTTCATTATAAATTGTACCCGAGGTATCAGTATATTGTAAGATGTCTATAAGGAATCCCTTTGACCCAGAAGGAACATCAGGATACCAAAAATTTACAACAACACATTCTAATTCATTCGTTAGCTGAACTTGTATATCACATATAGTATCAAGATTGAGTGGTTTATCGTTAGCATTAAATAATTGAATATCAATGCACGCAGAAGTACCTTGTACTATCCATTTAATACAATCTACTTGTGCGATAATTCTACCACAATACGTTAATGCACATTGCGGATCGCTTGGAGTTGGAACTCCTGGGATTATAGGTACTCTACCAGCCACTCATTAGTCTTCTTTTTCCTCTAATGCATTGATAGAAATTCTTTCTTTATCTGAAATTTCTTCAATTCTTAGAGTTTTCCAAGCAGGAACTGTCTTAATAAGATATATCATTTCCTCCTCATTTACTAACTGAGATGATAGTGTATCAATCTCTGTAGTTAAAATTCTTTGATCTTTTTTGATTCTTTCAAGCTCTGAGTCAATGCTACACGACTTAAAGTAACTAAGCACCAATAATGCAATAAGTATTTTCATACCATGATCTACAAAAAATTTGTTAAATTTATTCATATTACTATTTTTTAAATTGTTGTTTTGGTTTTGCTTTATATTCATCACCCTTTGGAACTCTATGATAATTTTGAGTTGACCATGGGTCATCTTCTTCACATATACAATTATCTACGTTCTCTCCACACCTAGGGCAATCTTCCTCTACCTTTTGTAAATATTCCTCAGCTTCATCTTCAGCCTTTTGATTCTTTCCATCTTCTGGGTCGTGGTCTTCTACATGTTTAACTTTTTTATGTCTAACATGATCAAGCTCTTCATTCACAAATTCTTTAAATGATTTAACGTCCATTTAGCTAGGTAATGTTTTTTTATATATTCTCGTTTAATGGATACTTTTCATGAAAGGCTTTTACGAGATTAAGAAACTTCTTTCCGTAAAATGTTATGTCTTCAAAAGTCATTTCAAATATTTGCGGAAATGCATCAGCTTCATTACTTATCCATATTTCACCACCCTGTGGTTTTACACCGTTCATTTCCCAATATGCTAATGAATATGCAGCAATTTGCATTTTATAGTTTTCAATCCATTCTTCCTTTTTAGGCTTCTTAGATGATTTAAAATCTAAGACGATTAGATGTGATTTATCATTCTCATAAATAATATCTACTCTACCTGCATACCCTCCCATTACAGGTGAGTATAGAGTGTCTTCAATAGATACTACCTTAGCTACCCTGTTAAAACAATCATTATTATAGAAATTAAAGAACAGCTTTCTTCCTACTGTTAATTCCTCTTCAGTAAAACCATTTTCCTCTACAAAAGGACCAATAAGAGTTTGTGCTTCCACAAGTCTTTCTCTTACTGTAGGTTTTGTGGATCCTAAAAAGTATTCATTAAACTGATGCATAATAGTTCCACGATTAGCAGAGAACTTTGAAATTCTATCTGCTTCTTTATCTCCTACTCTTTTTCTCCATGCATCAATGCCTGACTTATCTGTCATAGCACCAAGAATTGTAGTAACGGATGGGTATTTTTTGCCTTCACCTACATTATAGTATCTTTTACCATTTATAGTTTCGGTGGTAGCCAGTGATTCAGCTGTTGCCATATTATTTGTTTCCTAAAAATTTATCAGCCTCTTCTTTTGAAGGATAGCCTAATGTTGCTTTACAAGCAGAGCAGTATTTTTTCATAGCGTTTGTTTCGTCAAACTGTACAAAAGTTTCGCCTTTGTGTTGGCAATCACTTTGTATTTCTTCTTTTTGTTTTTTAAGATCTCTTTCTTCGTTCTCAATTTTATCTACCTTTAGTCTTAAAAAATCAGAGTCATCAGATTGTTCCATAGTTCAATAATTTTTTCTTGATTACGCTGAAAGACTACGTAAAAAAGTCTTAACAGCAATAAAATACCAGCCGTACGAAATAATGATTTTAAAATTGGCCATAATTTAAAGTATTCCCTGTCTGGGGATAACACCAATAAGAATGAATCTGTACCTTCAATCTTTTCAAATTCAGGAGATACATAATCGGCAATTCCTAAAGTTAACAGAAACTGATCATGTTCTCTTAATTTCATTAAAACATACCCTTCTTGGGAAATAGGTGCAGTTGCAACTTCTTCAGGTAAATTAATAACTGTATAAATTCTACCTACCCAGTCGACCCTGAACCCATTTTCAATAAGATTAGGCTCTTCAGTTTTAGTAATGTTTCTTATTTTCCTCCAAGTGTTTAATTCTTTGAATAATTTTTTAGCGTACATAATTATATTTGTTTATTATCTATTTATGCCTCGGCAAATAGTTTCATCCCTTCGAGCTGTTTTTTAACTATTTTCCTACCTCTAAATATTCGGTTCTTTACTGTTTGTAAATTAATTCCTTTTTCAAATTCTTTCATAATATCTAAAATATCCTGATATGATTTATGATTTAAGAATCTTTCTACCATGTATCTTTTATACATTGGCGGTAAAGCGTTAATTGCTTCATAAGTTAATCTAACCTGCTCATCTAATAGATTATCTTCTTCTTCCCAGTCTGAATCAGTTTTAGGCAAATGTGAACCTTCTTTCATTGAAGGCATAGAAGATTGCATAGGAGGCTCTATTCCTGCATCCGTAAATACATTCATACTTACCTTTTTATTTCTAAACCTAATCCAACCTATACATTCGTTATATGCAATGCGATATGCCCATGTTGTAATTTGATAGTCTTCGTTATATTGATCTATTTTTAGATAGACTGTAGTTAACGTAGTAGAAACAATATCATCAGCAATAGTAGGATCCTTTACAATATTATTAACATAAGACCATAAACCGGGTCTCATTTTATGATAAAGTTCATTGTAAGATCTCTCTGATCCTGTCTTTTTAAATTCAATTGCCAATTCTTTGTAGGTCTTTTTAGTTTTTGTCATTTATAAAATCTTTAATAGTTGAATATTTAATTGGTGCATAACCCCAAAAATCTGTACATGCATTTATCCTATTCATTTTATTCAAGTCAGTTTTGTGTGAATACACAGTATGACCATGAAAATGAATAGTACCAGATTCTTTGCCATTCCAAACCTCTAATGGATAATGACAAATAATAGAATCATATTGTGGTAATTCTAAAATTTGATCTTCAATTAATGTTACATTATCAAACTCATGAGCTACATCTAAAATAGCATCATCTATGCTACCTATTAAAAAATAGATTCGCCCATTTAGTTTTCTTAAAACATTTCTGGCAGTATTAGGATCCCATGCAAAATTACCTAAGTGGAATACTAAGTCATTCTTTTTTACTACCTTATTCCATTTTTTTATTAGCTTTTCATTCATATCATCTACATCCGTAAATGATAATCGATTAGCAATCTGTAAAATTTGTGGTCTTCCAAACCACGTATCAGATGTTATAAAAAAATCTTCGGGGATTTCTAAATCTTTAAGCATAAAAATTAATTACAGATTTGACTGTTACAGTATAAATATAACAAATTAATTTGGGAATTGAAAAATTTCCGATTAACTTTTTACAAAAAACTTTAGGATTCAATATCCCATTTCGTATCAGAGTCTCTTGAGAGAGTTCTCTTAATTAAACTTTCAGATAAGAGTTTCATTTCGTTTTTAGATTCGTTAGACATCGGTCTCTTATAATAGTCTTCAAATAATTTTTCATATAATTCTAAGGATATGTTGAATGGCATGCCGGTCATAGTATTAGATTCAATAATATAAACATGTCCTTTTTGATCTTCCATTATATCAAAACATATAAGAGGTATTTCTTTAAACTTTTCACAAAAGGCTTTATTCGTCTTAGTAAAATTCTTAGGTAATCCTGATGGATCTTTTTTCAAATATTTAAAACGCATTTCCTCGCTTGCATCACCATCACCTTTCTTTGCCTTTTCGTTAAGAGGGGTTCTTTCCATCCAAACCATAGGCTTGCCTTTGAAGTTTATTATTCTATGCTCAGATTTTTTATCAATAAATTGTGAAAATAAATCATACTTAGATTTATCAGCCTTTGTAAATTCTTCCTCAGTTTTAAATATTTTAATACCTTTACCTGAATGGCCTGTTTTAGGTTTTGCTATTAAAGGAAACCCTATCTCAAGTGCATCCTTTTCATTATATGCAGTTTTAGGAATATTTGGATCATCTCCTAATCTTTCGTGAAAATCTTTTTTAGAATTTGAAACTTGTATTGTTTCATTTGGATTATAGATAAAATTTTTCATCTTAGGAAACTTTTTAGCTAAAGCTTCGGTAACTGCCATATTATAATTTAATATAGGAATACTAGGATCCAATTCTAATTTGCTAATATCTTTAGGAGTAATAACCTTGTATGCCTTACCACCTTCTTCCTTTGCCCATTCATGACCAGTATCAGTATTCACTGCTGCATAAATTTTATGAAGATCACTTTCAACATCTTGTGACTCTGACTTTTCTTCATTAACGAATTGTTCAAATAATTTTAAATACTTCAAAACAAAATTTAATTTGTTTATATATTCCTAAAGATTGCATCAGATATCCATTGATGTAATAGGTCATCATGAGGTTGTGGCTCTATTACATTATTAGGAATAAGTACATCATTCATTGATAACATCTCATTCTCTAATTGTTTTAATCCATCTAAAGGCTTACCATTAGGATCAATTAAAAACTCTCTCATTTCTGGATATGATTGAGGATTAAATGATTTCATTAGCATTTCACTTACAAGATTAAAGTGTCTTTCATATAAGTGAAGTGAATGGGCAATATGAGTATATGTACCTAACTCTAATTCAGGATAATACTTACGGAGATGTTCTAGCATTTGCATTTGCAGTAAACAAAAGAATGCAACATCAGTAGGAGTGCCTAAGATAAGATCGTTAGATCTCATGTCTACAGTAAAGTTAAGTTTATTATCTCTTATCTGAAAAATTCCATTAAGAGTACAAACAAAATCTTTATTGCCATTCCACTGATGTGAAGGTTTATTAAAATGTAAAATTGCCTGTCTTGAATCTTTATCTTGAATTAAAGAATCTAATGCCCATCGGTATTGATTTCTACCATCTTCTAATTGTTCAGTAAAGATAAGATTACCGTATGCAGAATTAACCGTACCGTCTTTATTTTTAATTTGATCCCAGAATTTTGCATAAGGTGTAATAAAATCGGCATCATTACGACCAGTGAAATACCAAACCAATTCTGCTGCAATATATTTAAATTGACTACTCCTACGATCATTTTCGTAAAGACAATATGTAGGATCTTCTACAACAATAGCTGCATCAGATATTTCAAAAATTTTCATACCTCTCGGTGAAGAAGTATACTCAGGGTTATGTATAACGCTGTTTAGTGCAGATTCATATGCTTCCGCAAAAGTTTCGCCTTTAAATGTTCTCATTTTTAATTTTTGTTCTAATGTTATGTAATGCTACTTCTAATCTATCACCGAATTCTACTCGTTTATATTTTTCTTCTAAATTCCTAAGGCGAATACATTCAGATATTACCTCCTGCCAGATACCTTCATCATGTGCTTCATATAAAAGATCTTCAACCTTGCTCATGTCTAAACATATTTAATTGAGTTGAATTACCTATAATAGAATTTTCATGCATTAGAAAATCAATTATAATATTTGAAACTTCATCAGCACTCATTGTACCAATATTCAATAATAGTTTGTTTTTAATTTTACTTAAGCGATGAGCTCTATTAAAACCATCTATTTCAGCTTTAACCTCTTCTTCATTACCATAAAAGGATTTACCGTCATCTCTCTTTAAAATAGTATGAGCGTCATTGCTTAATGTAATAAGATATAAATCTTTTCTTAGTATATCAACATATTTTTTTTCTATATCAAAGACATAATCACCAGAGTAATCTCGGTAGAGAGGAGAGTATACAGATTCACCTAAATGAGACCTATTAAAAATCATATTGATATTATCCTCTTTATTATTAATCATTATTTTAAACATATCATCATACATCTGTGTAGAGTATTTAATATGTTTTTCTTTATCATCTTTAAAAGGTAATGAAGAGTAATGAAGCTTATGAAAAACAAGATTATTTAGTTTTTCAATAATAAGGTTTTGTTGTGTATCTTTACCGGTATTATCAGTACCTTCTATAATGATATATTTGCTCATTTTATTTTTATATGTTAAAAGTTGGAATTGTTTATTTGAATATCAAAATCAGTAAAGTCTTTAAAATCTAGATCATCTGCTTCCATTCTTCTTTCGATAGAATCACCTGGCATATTTCTACTCTCTAATCGTTTTCTCCTTACTTCTTCTGGTATATTAAGATATATGATAGTACATTCTTTTCTATCTACAGGGTCAATATGACTTATCCCTTTAGGTGTCATGATGAATAAATTGCAGCTTTTTGTAAACTGTCTTTGGCTAGTACCATAATACCAACCGTTAAATTCTATCCATTCATACCAATAACCTTGCTTGATTTTTGCTTTAAATTCCCCTTCACTTAAAAAGAAATAGTCTTTACCATCTATTTCATCTTCTCTAGGCGGTCGAGTAGTATACGAAATACCATATTGAAAACCTCGGCCGTTTAGAATTTTTCTCATGTGATCTTTACCAGATGCAGCCTTTCCTACTAAAATAATTTTATTCATTGACATAAATGTATTTAAGTTCTACATCATAATACCACGTATGATTTACTACCCACATATTCTTATGATTCAGATTCATTAGAAATATCCTTTACTTCAAATGTATCTGCTAAACGCTCTAGGCAATCTTCCGCCTCGGCGAGAGATTTGGTCTGTTCAACCATTTCATCAATGATTTGTGGATGTTCCCCAATACCTACTGGGTTAGTTAAGTATACTGTTAATGTTGCCTTTGCTTTTTGTTTCTGTGCTTCAAACTGAGCCTTAAGAGCTTCATATAGTGCATTTGTTGTTGCTGCCATAATTAGTTTATTAAAAGTTGAGTGTGATCGTAATTATTTTTAATTTGTTCATTAAAGAATTTACCTTGAGATTCTGCCTTGCAGAGGTTGTCGTATACATCAGGTTCTACATTAGTATATTCATACAGTGCACCTGAGTTAAATTCAATTTTAAGTACCTTGTTAGGAAAATTGTACATGACTCTATTTATCATAGAAGAGTCAACGCTTGTGTTGGATTCAATCATCATTTTTATTTTCTATTTTTTCTATTACATATAATTTTTTAACTTCATCTATAGCCAGACGTTTCGTTTCAGATAAAAAGATCCATGCATCAGATTCTGATTCCGAGTGACATTTTAAAATTGGAATACCGTTTACTGTCTTAAACTTAAAATGCGTCATAATTACTATTTATTTTTATATTGTCTTTTCTTAAAAGGTTTACTTAATTGCCTTCTTTAATATTTCTAAATCAGAAAGATACATATCTTTAGGATCGGTACCCTCAATGACTTTTTTCTCTGCTTCCTTTTCTGCTTCTTGTCTTAATAAATCTTCAAATCTTTCTTTAGTTAATGAATAGATAGGCATATTAAGAAGGTAATTATAAGAACCATCTACTTCATCATAATCTGCAGTTTGTAAATAAAGAATAATAGTTTTCTTAGGAACATTATTTACTTTAAGTTTACCTTCAATAATATCTTTTATGAATCTTGCTTTATTTGAAATGATAAGTAATTCTCTCTCTAATTTTGCAATAAGATAAGCCTTTCTTTTATCATACCATGTTAACCTAACTTCTACAAAATGCTTAACGATTTCTTCTACTTTGTTAAAGATCTTAAGTTCACCGTTTTCATCAATCGTTGTAAGGTTTTCAGTTTCCTGTGTATTAATTTTTAGTAAAGCCTCAAGTTTATTTCGACTAATGTAATCCTTAAGTACTGCTCGTTGGAATCTAAGTACGTACTCTACCTTACCTGATGAATTGTCTTCGTACCCTGAAATAATTCTCTTTTCAATTAAGTTACTTAAATGCTCTTCGTATCTTTCGTAAGTAAAACCGGGAGGTATTTCTGTTACTTTAACTGTTGTAGTGTTTAGCACCTCATACAGACCACTTATCTTCCAAGTTTTAGGATTAACTGTATCTCTAGTAAAAGTGCCGCTAAACTCATTTAACCATGGTGCTAATACTGGCATTCGCTTGCCTTTGAGAACAGAGATACATGCATTAACTACATCTTTAGGATTTCTATTTAAAATATTTGTAGCAAAACCTACCGCAATACCAGAAGATCCGTTTAAGATCACGGTTGGAATGATAGGTAGAAAAAATTCAGGCTCAATCTTTTCGCCTTCTTCAATTTTATTTTCTAATAGTTCAAAATCTTTATAAAGAAGTCTAAAATTAGGGTGTAACTTTCCACTGATATAACGCGGTGCACCAGCAGATGGAGATCTTAATGATCCGAATTGACCTATTCCTTCTAATAAAGGTAGTGAATTTTTAAAACCTTGCGCCATCCCTACCATTGCAGATTCTAATGAAGTATTTCCATGGTGGTAATATGCTTCAGCTGCTACGCGACCAGCAAGTTGAAAGAGTTTCATTGGTTTTTCATTTCCACTTTTCCAAATCTTATTTGCAATATGTACTACCTTTCTTTGTGTCGGTTTTAATCCATCTATACAACTAGGGATAGCTCTATTCTCTACAACATACTTTGCGTATTCAAGATATTCCTTATCAAAAAAATCTGTTACTGTTCTCTTACTCATATTTTAAAATAATGATTTGTCACTTACTTTGTAAATAAGGTCTTCTCCTAAAATCTTTTTCTTTCTTGGTTCTGAATCTTTAGAGAACCATGTGTCTAATGTATTTTCAAAATCCTTATCTTTTGTTAAAGTAAAAGTTTTAGGATTACTTATAATTTCTTGGTACTCTTCATTCTCCAATGCAGCCAATCCTTTCTTATATTCAATTGACCAAGATGATAATGACCTCTGTTTAGATTCCCATTCCTTGTAATCTTCATCAGAATAAAAACTTAAAGTTTCCTTACCCTTCTTGGCAACCATAAGAGGAGTTTCAACCTTTAACACCCTCCCTTCTTCAAATAATTCTGGCCAATACTTACCTAAAAAATTAATTAAGAGAGCAGATATGGAATTACCATCTACATCAGCATCAGTATACAAAAGTATTTTACCATATCTAAGATCTTTAGGTTCATGACCAATCTTTAGACCTAATGCAGCCATAAGAGATTGCACTTCTTTATTCTGTACAACTTTAGAAGGTATAGATTCTCTTACATTTACAAATTTACCTCTAAGTGGAAACGCCCCTTGCATATTAGGGTTTCTATATTGCCTAAATGCAGATGATGCAGAATCACCCTCAAAAATTGCAAGAGTACAGTTATTTCTATCACCCTTCTTTTTTGCATCGATGAGCTTTACTACTTTCTTTTTATCTAAGCCTTTATTTAGTTTTCTAAGTTTGGATCTTTCCTCTGCTGCTTTCTTTTGCTTAATCCAATCTAATACTGATTGAATAATTTCAGAGTTAAGAATTTGCCTTAGAGTCTTATCCGAAAGTACGTGAATACTTCCGAAGTCTTTAGGTTCAGTAATAAGCTTCTCTTTAGTTTGTGAGGAGAATGCTGGATTAATAATTGTACAATTTATGAAAAGATATAAATGATTTTTTAACTCTGAAGGTTTTACATCAACTCTATGTTTTCTTTTAATCTTATCTCTAAGGAATTGAGTAATTTGCCATGTAATATTATCTACATGTTTACCACCATCTTTTGTTTCAACAGAATTTACGAATGAAATAGCCTTGAACCCTGCAGTAGAATGACCTATACCTATTTGCCAATTTTCTGACTGTTCATAAAATACAGGTGTTGTGTAAAGTTCAGAATATTCCTTAAACGATTTAAATGTAATAGGATCATCATTAAGCCATATCTTAAGCTTAGGATTACATGCAGCAATATCATAAAGCCTTTTTTCAATCATTTGAATAGAAGACTTATCAATTCTTTTCATACCAAATCTTTTAAAATCTGCTATGTAAGAAATTTCAGTAAAGCCCTTTCTTTGTGCTTTAATTGTAGGTTTAGTTTTCTTTGCCATGTTGTTAGAGAAGGTCTGCGTAAACCTTTTCTTACCATCACAAGTATCTATTGTAAACTCTGTACTAAAAATATTAGTGAGAGTACTACCTACACCATTGGTACCTACAACTGTTCTTTCCTCGGTGTCATCAAAGTTACTCCCTGTCTTAAGGTTACTGAAGATCATTTCAGGAACCCATTCGTTATACTCTTTATGAATCTCTACAGGAATTCCACCATTATCCCAAATTGATATTTTATTTGTATTAATATCGATGTTAACCTTTACTTGGTTAAGTTTAGGATTTCTTTTATGTTCATCTACAGAGTTGGAAACAATCTCGTCAAAGAGTTTTAAGAACCCAGGATTATAAGTAATTTCCTTAAGGGTAAGTTTCCAACTTCTTCTATCTAAAAGATAAACTTCTTCGGTATGAGGCTTCACAGAACCTATATACATACCAGGTCTAAGGAGTACATGTTCTGTATCCGTAAGTTTCTGATATCTTTTTTCTATACTCACTCCCATATTTTTATTTTTATATTGCTAAATTCTTAAAGGTTTATTCTCCATAGGATTCAAACCTAAGTTTTAGCTTAAGGTAATTTACATAAGCCCAATATAAGTCTGGGTATTCTGTTTTAGCATGAGACCATTTTTTACTAAATAAAAAGATTAGCCTTTTTAGTGATTCATGGTGAGCAGTCTGATTTTCTGGATTAGAAATTATTTTTTTAAGCCATTCAAAATCTTTTTTCATTTTAGGTATCATTACTATCATATTAATCCCACCATTTACGAATGTTATGGGCGATAAACTTCCAAAGAATAGGTTCAGCCTTTTTGATGTACTTATGATCAGTATCCCAATCATCATAGATTTTATCCATCAGCTTAGTAGCAGTTCTAATCTCAGATGCAACATCGTCAGCATCCATGATAAATGACCGGTCTTGGATATAGTCAGCAGTCCGATTCAATTGGTATTTGAAAAGGTCAATTGAATAGCCATAGTCATAATCATCGCCTTTCCAAATGATAGGCAAGAACTCTATAACTCGCCTTACTCGTCTAAAGAATCTTTTCATCTCTCTTTGGTTTTAATATGAGTCTGATTTTGTAACAAAAAAGGTAAATATTTGTTACAAAATCAATAGGAATTGTTGATATTATAT
>Ga0213866_10000265_pt1 | contig 43618 bp, 45 predicted proteins | sample PICome_11_FD_160079 | JGI IMG/M metagenome (GOLD analysis project Ga0213866, IMG submission 160079) | Coastal seawater microbial communities near Pivers Island, North Carolina, United States - PICO284 | ecosystem: Environmental > Aquatic > Marine > Coastal | place: USA: North Carolina...
CACACCGGCGATGGGTGCCGCGGTGGGGAGATCACCGATGCCCGGATCCGGCGCAGGCGGCGCGGGAGGAGGCGGCGGTGGAGGCGGTGGCGGCGGGGGCGGCGGTGCCGGGGGCGGCGGTGGGGGGTGGTGCGTCGTCGGCGTCGAATTCGTCGGACACCCGGGAACTCCTCGTTCGAGATGACTTGAATCTAGATCACGGTCGCCGAGTCGTCGGCGACTCGCACCGCCCAGCGGCCAATGGCCTCCGTATCGGCCGTCGTGGGCCCGACCTTCAGTCGGGACCGGATTGCCCGCCACCGTCGGGGTCTCCGAGCACGAGCTCGGCCCGACGGGATGCCACACGAACCCGGCGCGTGGGGCTCGTGTGCCAGACGTAGACGGCGAGAGCAGCCGTCGTCAGACCGGCGATGATGAGCAGGTCGCGTCGGATCCGGCGGACGTCGGCGCTGGTGTCGTCGTCACGCACGATCCCCGATTCGGGCTGTGCGGCCGCATCGTCGTCGATCACGGTCACGCCGGTGGGTTCCGGGTCGGGTGGATCCTGGGCGAACGCGGGCGCCGTCGACAGCAGACACGTCGCCACGACGACTCCCGCCAACATCCTCCGGAACCAACCCACGGGCCAGGACCGTACCGGCTTCACGACTGATGTCGCGCGCACCAGTAGGTGGTGCGGCCGCCCACCTCGTCTCGCCGCAGTTCTTCGCCACACTTCGGGCACGCACCGCCTCTGACCCGCGCCGGCTGCATGTCGCCCGTGTGACTGCCACCGCGGCCGCCGAGCACCTCGAGCGTGCGCCGCATCGCCCGGTGCAGGCGTGCGACTTCGGCGTCACTCAGCGAGTTCGCAGGTCGGGTCGGATCGATGCCACCACGCCACAGCGCGTCGTCGGTGAGCAGGTTGCCCATGCCAGCCAGCCGGGCCTGATCCATGAGCCGGGCCTTCACCGGCGCGCCCGATCCGCGCAGGATCTCGCGAAACGGCTTCAACGTGACCGTGGTGGCGTCCGGTCCGAGCCGCGACTCGTCGGGCTCGAGCTCGATGCCTCCGAGACGCCGCGGGTCGCGCATCACCAGGTCTCCGACCCCGAAGGCGAGCCCGAAGCGGTCCCAGGCCGGATCGTTGCGGTCGCTCGAGTACTCGAGCTGATCGATCGACGCGCCGCCATCGACCAGCAGCCGGCCGGTCATCCCGAACCGGAGCCCGAGCGTCGGGCCGTCGGTGTCGAGCAGCAGCAGCTTGCCGATGCGCCGGGTGCCGGTGACCGTGTGGCCGGGCAGCACCGTCCGCAGTTCGTCGGTGGTCGTGTCGCCCTTCGCGTACCAGTCGTCGGGCGCGTGCACCGACGTGATCCGACGGCCGACGACCGGCTCGGCGGCGATGCGATACGTCTCGATCTCGAGGAGTTCGGGCACGGCAGCGAGAGGTCAGGTGATCGAGTCGAGCGCCTGGCGCAGATCGGCGGCGAGATCGTCGGCCCCCTCGAGGCCACACGACATCCGTACCGTCCCTTCACCGATCCCGGCCGCCTCGAGTTCCTTCGGCAACAAACCGACGTGGGTGGTCGATGCCGGGTGGGTCAAGAGGGTCTCGGGCCCACCGAGCGAGGTCGCCAGCTGTGCCAGTTCCACGCGGTTCACGAGCTGACGGCCGGCATCGCGACCCCCGGCGAGATCGAAGGTGATCAGACCACCCGGCTGATCGAGCTGACGCTGCGCGAGCGCGAACTGGGGATGCGACGGCAGCCCCGGGTAGAAGACCCGATCGATGGCGGGGTGAGCCTCGAGCATCTCGGCCAGCACACTCGCCGTCTCCGTCTGCTGCTTCAGGCGCACCGCGAGGGTTCGGATGCCCCGAAGCCCGTTGAGCGCGTCGAAGGGGGATGCCACCGCGCCGTGCAGGATCGCGAACCCGCGAATCCATGCGAGCAGCTCCTCGCTGCCGGACACCACGCCGAGGATCGCATCGTTGTGTCCGGCGATCGACTTGGTGGCGGAGTGGACCACCAGGTCGACGCCGTACTCGAGCGGCCGCTGCACGACGGGGGGTGCGAACGTGCCGTCGACCACGGTCATCGGCCCCTTGATCGCGCCGAACCGTTCGAGGTCGACCATGGCGAGCTTGGGGTTGGCCGGCGTCTCGGCGAAACAGAGTGCGGTCTTCCCCGGGATGACAGCTGACTCCCACGCGTCGGGGTCGGTCCCGTCGACGAAGGTGACATCGATGCCGAAGCGCGGACACACCGCCTGGAACAGCAGCTGGGTGTGGGAGTAGAGCTGCGACTGCGCCACGATGTGATCACCCGACGAGCAGAGCCCGAGGATGACGGCGCTGATCGCGCCCATCCCCGAGGCGAACGCCCGGGACGCCTCGGCTCCCTCGAGATCGGCCACCGCGTGCTGGAAGTCGGCCACCGTCGGATTGGAGTGGCGGCCGTAGAACTTCGGCATCGTGATGTCGGTGGCGAAGCGATGCGCTTCCTCGACCCCGTCGGCCACGAAGGTGCTGCTGGCCCACAACACCGGCGCCAGCGCGGTGTCGTTGTGCACGCGGCCGGCCCGGATGGCCCGCGTCGCCGAGCTGAGCCCGGAAGGGGTGGCGTCATCGGTCATCGGGACTCCTCGGCGGTGGCGACAGTTCGGGCGATCAGCGGACCCAGCGACGCCGACTCCAGCAGGAAGCCGTCGTGGCCCTGCGGGCTGTCGATCACGTGGTACTCGCAGACCCCACCGGCGGCTTCGACGCCGTCGTGGATGCGGGCCTGCTGGTAGGGCGGGTAGAGGATGTCGGACGTGATCGAGGCGGTCAGCACCGGCACCGACAGGCGACCGAGGGCGGCGTCGACCCCGCCGCGACCGCGGCCGAGATCGTGGAGGTCCATCGCCTTGCTCAACACGAGGAAGGAGTTGGCGTCGAAACGACGGACCAGCTTCTGGCCGTGGTGATCGAGATACGACTCGACCTCGTAACGCCCCCACTGTTCGAACTCGCGTCGACTGTCGTGATGGTCGCGGCCGAAACGCTGGTCGAAGACCTCGGTCGTGCGATAGGTGATCTGGGAGATCTCCCGGGCGAGCGCGAGCCCGGCCCACGGGCCCTTGCCGGGCGGCGCGTCGTAGTAGTCGCCGCCAGCCCAGTTGGGGTCGTTCACGATGGCCAACCGCTCGACGGCGCTGAAGGAGATCTGCTGTGGACTCGCCGCCGCACAGGTGGCGATCGGGATGATCGCGTCGAGTCGATCAGGGAACATGGCGCCCCACTCGAGCACCTGCATGCCGCCCATCGAGCCGCCGACCACGGCGAGCCAGCGGTCGATGCCGAGCCGGTCGGCCAGGCGACGCTGTGCCCGGACGATGTCGCGGATCGTGACCTGCGGGAAGGTCGGGCCGTAGCGCCGGTCGGTGCCCGGGACGAGGCTCGCCGGGCCGGTACTGCCCTGGCAGCCGCCGAGCACGTTGGCGCACACGACGAACCAACGGTCGGTGTCGAGGGCCTTGCCGGGTCCGATCAGATCGTTCCACCACCCATCGGCGAGGTGGCCGGGGCCGATCGATCCCGCTGCATGCGAATCACCGGTCAGGGCATGACACACGAGCACCGCATTGGACGCCTGGGCGTCGAGTTCTCCCCAACTCTCGTAGGCCATGACGACCTCGTCGATCCGCCCCCCGCCCTCCAGGGCGAAGGGGCGACCATCCGTGACCGTGACGAACCGGCGGCGCCCGACCGGGTCACCTGGTTCCCAGGCGCCCGACGCGGGCAGGTCATCGGCGAAACGCTGATGGGGGTCAAAGCCCAATGGTCGAGGGTCGGTGTGGTCCACGAGGTGCTTTCGGGAGTTCTTCCTCGGGCCCAGTGGCGATGGTGGAACCATCAGACACTTTGTTGCGAACGCCGGAGCACTCGCCGCATTCCCGCCGGAGCGGGTGGGCACCTTGGGTGTCTCTCCCAGGTTGCCGGGTCCGGATTCACACCCGAACCGCTCTGAATGTTGTTGCGCACCCTATCGGCCGCGAAGTCTCGAATGCCACCAATCGAGGATGTCGTGGCGGTGGGCCAGTCCGTGGGCCGCCAACGCCAGGCGTCCGATCTCTCCCAACTCGTTCAGGGTCGGCGCGCCCTCGAGCGCGACGATCGCCGCCGCCGCGGCATCCCACGCCGGCCCCGGCTCGGGGAGCGGCAGGCGTCCGATCGCGGTCGCGCTGACCCGCATCGCATCGGAGGAAAGGGCCGAGCCGGCGGCATCGCGAAGCAACAACAGGGAGGAGGCCGGCGAGATCAGCGCCGCCGCCAGGTGACCCAACGTCGGACCGTGGTCGTGCGGTTCGACGGAGATCACCGGGGTGCACGGCACCATGTCGCCGTCGGCGTCGATCGCCGCTTCGAGCACTCGGGTCTGGCTGGCCACGACGAGCTTCGGCACGAGCCGATCGGTGAGCCACCCGCGTATGCCGGGCTCGACCGCCTCGGGATCCACCGTCGGGGCCGTCCAGCGTTGCTTGTCGAACCGACACGGGGCCTCACCCCATCGACACGTCAGCGGATCGATCAGCCCCGACGTGATCAGACGGGGCTCACCGGCGCGGGCCTCGCCCACCGCGCCACGCAGGCCGTAGAACTGGTCGCGGAAACCCGCGGTCACGTTGGCGACGTCGGCCACGACCCGCGAGCCGGTCACCTCCCCGCGGTCGAGCGTGGGGGTGTCGATCAGGAGGAGCGAGCCCCAGGACCTGTCGTCGGGCAGCGGGTGCGCGGGAAGCCGCGTCGCCGGTACGCCCCTGGCCCGGTCGACCGGCTCGACCGGTGCCCCCTTGCGGACCACGAGCGCGACGGTGTCGACCGCCGCGGTGAACTGCCGCCCGTCGTCGATCCACAACCCCACCGGGGCCGCCTGCGCCCGCAGGCGTCTGCGCACCGGCTCGGCGTCGCGGGCAGACAAGAAGGACGCAGGTTGGAGGAGGGCCACCACTCCCCCGTCGACCACATGGTCGAGGCCGGCCAGGAGGAACGCAGCCGCGTCGTCGACATAGCCCGCGAGTTCGGGCCATCGGGTCGCAAGGGCCCGCCGCCGGGTCTCGTCGCGGGCCGTCCCCGATCGCAACTGCGACAGGAACGGCGGGTTGCCGAACACGCACGCCGCCGAGTCGAACGGCCACGCCCCGTCGAGGGCATCGCCGACACGGAGTGCCCCCGGGGGCACGTCGGCTCCACCGGCCCACAGACGAAGGGCGGCGGTGGTCACCGCCACGGCGAGTGGATCGACATCGAATCCCCGGACCCGGGCGATGGCCGAGGCCCGATCACCCTCCATCGCCTCGACGGCGGCCAGGAGGAAGGCGCCTCCGCCCACCGCCGGATCGATCACCACGTCGTCATCGGACCACGGGCGGGCCCTCAGGGCGAGCGTCGTCACCGTCGACGCCAGCGCCGGACTGGTGTGGTGCACGCCACCGCGGCGCCGGTCGGCGGAGGGCAGCAACGCCTCCCGGGCGAACCCGGGCAACCAAGGACCGGCCGACGCCACCACACCGGGGGCGACCTCGACCTGCAGCACCGCCGGCGACGGCGCCACCTCGATCCCGTCGACGATGAGCGCGACGTCGAGACCCTGCGCATCGGCGACCCGCGCGACGATCGCGGCCAAGGCCGCCCCGGGATCGTCGGCATCGGCAGCGGCCACCCATCGGGCGAGCGCTGCGGTGATGCCGGTGTCAGTCGGCGAGGGGATCCCAGCCGGCGAGGTCGTCGAGTCGCTCATCGTTCGAGAACATCTCGGTGAGCGGCTGGATGACGTCGATCCGCTTCTGGAGGCGCTTGATGTCGAGTTCCTCGTCCCACAGCGAGAGCGTGACCACGAGACCGGTCGAGCCGGCTCGAGCGGTGCGACCCGCCCGGTGCAGATACGTCTTGTGGTCGGACGGCGGGTCGTACTGGATGACGATGTCGACCTCGTCGACGTGGATGCCGCGGGCGGCCACGTCGGTCGCCACCAGCGCCTCGAGCTTGCCTTCGCTGAAGTCGCGCAGCGACTTCTCACGACTGCTCTGGCGCAGATCGCCGTGGATCGGCGCGGCCTTCACGCCGAAGTCCTGTAGGTCACGGGCGAGCCGATCGGCCATGGCCTTGGTTCGCGTGAACATGATCGTGCGTTCGGCCGAGCGCGAGATCGTCGCCGCGACCTTCGGCTTGTCCATCTTGTGCACCGCGATGAACCGATGGGTCATCTCGTCGACGGTGATGTCGTCGCTGGCGACCTCGTGCATCGACGGGTCGTGCTGGTAGCGACGGATGAGGGTGTTGACCGCACCGTCGAGCGTGGCGGAGAACAGCAGCGTCTGGTGGTCGCCTTCGACATTGCGGAGGATCCACTCGACCTGGGGCAGGAAGCCCATGTCGGCCATACGGTCGGCCTCGTCGACGATGACGTGGGCGACAGCGGCAACCGACACCGCCTTGCGCTCGATCAGGTCGATCATGCGGCCCGGCGTGGCGACGACGAGGTCGATGCCCTTGTCGAGCATCTCGATCTGCTTCTCGATCGGCGCGCCACCGTAGACGGCGAGCGCTCGACGACCGACGGCCCGGGCCACCGGCTCGAGTTCTTCGGTGACCTGGTTGGCGAGCTCACGGGTGGGGACGAGCACGAGCCCGGTCGGGCGGTTGGGCTCGGCCTGCGACATGGTCTGGAGGACGGGCAGACCGAAGGCGAGGGTCTTGCCCGAGCCGGTCTTGGCCTTGCCGCAGACGTCGCGGCCGGCGAGGGCGTCGGGAATGGTGAGGGCTTGGACCGGGAAGGGCGAGGAGATGCCTCGCTCGTTGAGCACATCGACGATTTCGTCGCTCAGACCCAGCTCTGCAAACGATTCCGGAAGAGGAGTGGCAGTTTCTGACATCGAGTGGCCAAGGGTACCGGGATGGCACGCTGGGGCGGTGGCCCGCCTCCGCAAGGATCAGACCGAAGCCCTCCTCGACGCGCTCGACTCCGCGACGTCCGGACCGCTCGAGGAGATCACGGTCGCCCGCGAACGGCTGACCGACGCGCTGCGGGTCGTGCTCGAGTCCGACGCCGGGTGGAGCGCGCTGATCGACGAGGCGGCGCGGGTCGACGGGTGGGACGACCGCCGGCGGCACCTCCTCCGGGCCGCCGCCGACCCGGTGTCGGCCGCCGACCCCGACACCGTCCTGTGGGCGCTGTGGGACCTCGTGACCGAACTCAACGAGCGACGCACCCTCGGCTGACTCAGCCGCGAATCCGACCGTCGCGGACCTCGACGCCCTCGGCCGTCAGCCGTCTCGTCTGCTCGACCTCGTGATCGCGCAACAACCGCCCGCTCGCGCTCACCACCCGCCACCAGGGGAAGATCCCGTCCGACCGCCGCAGGACCGAGCCGACCGCACGGGCCGCGCCGGGGAACCCGGCTTCCGATGCCACATCTCCGTAGGTGACGAGATCGCCGGGTTGCAGCCGGTCGAGGACCGCGCCGACCGCCCGCTCGAAGTCGGTCCAGTCGTCGCGATCGGGCGACAGCACCTCAGACCAGCGCGGTGAGGCGCACGATCCGCAGCGGCTCGTCGAGCCCGCGGATCTCGCGGTCGCCGGCCGGTGCGGCATCGGTGTTGACCAGCAGCGACGACACGGCATTCTCGACCGCCAGCACTTCGCGCGGTTCAGCCTCGTCGCAGAGGCGAGCGGCGATGTTGACGGCATGGCCGATGTAGTCGTCGCCCTCGAAGAGGATCACCGGCCCGACGGCGATCCCGGCCCGCAGGGGCAGTGGGAAACCGGAGCCGCTGATGCGACCCTCGATGTCGACGACGGCCTCGATCAGCGGTTCGCTCTCGACGCCGACGAGCATGGCGCCATCACCCAACCACTTGGCGATGCGCACCCCCCGCGACGACGCGGCCTCGCGGACCGCCTCCCGGAATTGACGCAGGACATCGACGGCCCGGTCGTCGCCCTCTTCGTTCGTGAAGGCGGTGAAGCCCGACAGATCGATGAACGCGAACGACCGCACAACCCGGTTGGTGTTGACGGCCGTGTCCTCGCTCACCCGCCAAGCGTACTGCCCGATGAGCGCCGGAGCCGCCACGGCGCCGTCTAGGTTCTGCGTGATGTCCCCGTTCGATCAGCTGCACGACTGGCCGGTCGACCGTGTCGCCGCGGCGATCGTGGGCCCGTCCGGCACGACGCGCCATGGCCCGACCGACCAACCGTTCGCGCTCGCGTCGGTGACCAAGCTCCTCACGGCGATGGCGGCCCTGGTCGCCCACGAGGAGGGGACGCTTCCGCTCGACGAACCGATTCTCGAAGGCGCCGCCACCACCGCCGACCTTCTCGCCCACAGCGCCGGGATCGCACCCGACACCCCCGAGCAGATGACGCTCCCGCAAACCCGGCGGATCTACTCGACCGGCGGCTACGAACTCCTCGCCGATCTCATCGCCCAACGGTCCGCCATGCCCTTCGCCGACTATCTGCACGAAGCCGTGGTGCGGCCGCTCGACCTGCGGGCGACCGCACTGACCGGATCGCCCGGCGCGAGCGCCGACGCCTCGGTGGACGACCTCGTCCGCCTCGCCGAGGCCTGGACGTCTCCCCTGCTGGTCGACCGCTCGACCCTCGAACGGGCAACACGACCCCATCTTCCGGAGCTCAGCGGAGTGCTACCGGGCTTCGGCCGCCACGACCCCAACCCATGGGGCCTCGGTCCGGAGATCCGAGGCGACAAGGATCCCCACTGGACGGCACCGGAGAACAGCCCCGCCACGTTCGGCCATTTCGGCCGTAGCGGGACGATGCTGTGGATCGACCCCGTCGCGGAGACGACCGTCATCGCCCTCACCGACCGCGACTTCGGCGACTGGGCCGTCGAGGCGTGGCCCCGGTTCTCGGGGGCGGCCCTGCGGGGCTGAGCGGGTCTGCTCAGTTCGACGACGACCGTGCCGATGGAACCGCATGCACCCAGCCTCCGCGTGCCGCGTCCCAGGAGCAACGTGAACGAACGACGTAGTCCCATGGCCATGGCCCGCGCCCGTCATGCCCTCCTGCAGGCTGGTCTCGACTCGACCGTCCCGCTCGAGGCGGCGAGCAGCGTGACCAACGAGGTCTGGCTCACCCCGACCCATGTCGTGCGGGTCAACCGCCGACCCAACCAGCGCCTGCGCCGCGAAGCGATTCTCGGGCCGAGCCTGCCGCCGGAGATCGGCTATCCGATGGTCGTCGCCTACGGCGGCCGCATGGGCGCCGACTATCTCGTGCTCAAGCGCATTCCCGGGAAGCCGCTGGCTCAATGGTGGCCGACCATGACAGTGGCCCAGCGCCAGAGCGCCATCAGCCAGCTCGCCGCGAAGATGAAGCGGCTCCACCGCACGCCCGGCCCGGCCGATCTCCCCGTGATCGATGCGCCGCAGATGCTGCGGGGCGAGACCCTCTCACCCGTGATGTCGCTCCTCGTCGCCCTCGACCAGGCCCGGTCGCTGGCCCACGTCGACAGCGGACTCATCGACGACGTCGAGCGCATGGTCTACGAGCTCACGCCCGCCATCGAGCCGTTCAACAGCGACTATCTGGTGCACGGCGACCTGACCTTCGAGAACATCCTCTGGGACGGCGAGACCATCACCGCGATCCTCGACTTCGAGTGGGCCCGCACCTCGCCGGCCGACGTCGACCTCGATGTGTTCCTGCGCATGTGCTGCCTGCCGCAACTGCACGTGGGCGACGACCTGGTCGACCGCACCAGGCCCGAGGACTACGCGGACATCCCGTGGTGGCTGCGGGACGAGTACCCGGAGCTCTTCGATGTCCCGCGCCAGTTCGACCGGCTACGGCTCTACGCGATCGCCTACGACATCCGCGACCTCACGATGTTCCCGCCGCCCGCGCCCGCGCACCAGTTGAACGAGCACCACTCGTTGAACCGGCTACGACGCGCCGTCGTCGGGAACAGCCACCTCGACCGGCTCGACACCGGCGCCGGCGTCGTCTGACCCGTCGGCTCGACCGCGACGCAGCAACCAGCCGCCCGCGACGACGATCCCGATGATGCTCATCCAGATGTTGATGCGGACCCCGCCGATCTCGGTGGCCGGGTCGACCCGCACCGTCTCGAGCCACAGCCGGGCCACGAGATAGCCGACGACATAGACGGCCAGCAGTGCACCGGTGCGGAGCTTCTGTGTCTTCCCGAGCCAGATGAGGACCAGGACGAGCCCGAGGTTCCACAGCGCCTCGTAGAGGAACGTGGGGTGGAAGGCCTCGACGTCGACATATTCGGCCGGCCGGTGCTCGGGGGCGATCTCCACTGCCCACGGGAGGTCGGTCGGGCCACCGAACAGTTCCTGGTTGAACCAGTTGCCGATCCGACCGATGGCCTGTGCCAGAGGCAGCGCCGGCGCGGCGGCATCCAGCATCTTGGCCCGATCCCAGCCCTCGCGGCGGATCACCCAGAGCGCCATGATCACGCCCGCGGCGATGCCGCCCGGGATACCGAGTCCGCCTTCCCAGATCTTGAACGGCTCGGCGAAGCCCTCGTCGAAACGCCAGTCGGTGAGCACGTGATAGATCCGCGAACCGACGAGACCGGCGGGGACCGCCCACATGGCGAGCTTCGAGATGTCGTCGGGGTCGCCGCCGACCGCCGTCCAGCGCTTCTGGGCGAGCCACACGGCGGCGAGCACACCGAACGCGATGGCGAGCCCGTAGGCCCGCAGCGTGAGGGGACCGAGCTCGATCGCCTCGCTGGACGGGCTGGGGAACGACGCAAGGATCATGCAGCCGAAACCCTACGCGGCCGCCGAGACTTCCGGAACCCGCCGACGGTCAGCGGTCGCTGGAGAGCAACCGAGACCGTCCCGCGGCGAGCTCGGGACCGATCTCGGTCACGCCGGCCGCCATGCCCGGAACCCGGGCCAGACGATTCGCCGCGAAGAACCGGGCGAGGATCGCCGGGTCTTCGCCTCCGTCGGACAGGGCGGCCGCGATCAGGATCTCGGCCCCGGTGGTGACCGCGACCATCTCCAGATAGTTGCTGGCCCCGGGCAGACGGCGAGCCGGATCGGCGCCGTCCTCGAGCAACCAGTCGGTCGTGGCCGTCACCGCATCGAGGGCGCAGTGGAGGTGGGCGGCCGCGCCGGCGAGGGCCGGCTCGTCGGCTGCACGGGTCGCGGTCGCCCGCATCGCCCCGAGGTGACGGCGGATCACCGCGCCACCCGCCATCGGCACCTTCCGTCCGACGAGGTCGATGGCCTGGATGCCGTTGGTCCCCTCGTAGATCGGAGCGATGCGAGCGTCGCGGAAGTGCTGGGCTGCGCCGGTCTCCTCGATGTAGCCCATGCCGCCGTGGATCTGGATGCCGAGACTCGTGAGCTCACAACCGAGATCGGTGCACCACGACTTGGAGAGCGGGGTGAGGAGCGCAGCCATCTGATCGGCTGCGGTGCGTTCGTCCTCGGTGGCGGCGAACCGGGCGTGGTCGATCGCCGCGGCGTTGCGATAACAGAGGCCTCGCATCGCCGCGATCCCCGAGCGCATCTCCAGGAGCATGCGTTGGACGTCGGGGTGGTCGATGATGGGCGACGGCTCGCCGGGGTCGGCTCCGACGGCTCGACCCTGACGCCGCTCCTGGGCGAACGCGAGGGCCTGCTGGTACGCACGCTCGGCGAGACCCACCCCTTCGAGCCCGACCGACAGCCGGGCGTTGTTCATCATCGCGAACATCGCCTGCATGCCGGCGCGCTCCTCGCCGACCAGCCAACCAACGGCGCCGCCGTCGTCGCCGTAGGCCATGACGCAGGTCGGACTCGCCTTGAGACCCATCTTGTGTTCGAGCGACACCGCACGCACATCGTTGCGCTCGCCCAGAGACCCGTCGTCGTTCACCAGGAACTTGGGAACGAGGAACAGGCTGATGCCTCTGGTGCCAGGGGGCGAGTCGGGCGTGCGGGCCAGGACGAGGTGGATGATGTTCTCTGCGAGATCGTGCTCACCCCACGAGATGTAGATCTTCTGCCCGGAAATCCTCCACGACCCGTCGTCGGCGGGGACCGCCTTGGCGGTGAGTGCCCCGACGTCGGACCCTGCCTCGGGCTCGGTCAGGTTCATGGTGCCGGTCCACTCACCGGTCACCATCTTCCGGAGATAGGTCTCCTTCTGCGCTTCCGTGCCGAAGTGCAGGAGCGCATCGATCGCGCCCTGGGTGAGGAGGGGACACAGGGAGAACGAGATGTTGGCCGCCGTCATCATGTCCTGGAGGGCGAGGTTGACGATCCAGGGGAACCCACCGCCACCGTGTTCGGGTGGTGCGCCCACGGTGCTCCATCCGGCTTCGACATAGCGGCGGTACGCATCGTCGAAGCCCGGAGGCGTCGTGACGGAGCCGTCTTCGTTGAGGACGGAACCGATGAGGTCGCCGTCGCGATTGAGCGGGGCGAAGACCTCGTCGAAGAAGCGGCCGGCCTCGTCGAGCAGGCCGTCGACGGTTGCCTCGTCGCTGTGTTCGAACCCATCCAGTGCCGTGACCGACGCGAGGTCGGCGGCATGGCGCAGGGTGTGGCGGATGTCGTCGAGGGGGGATCGATACGCGGTCACCCGGCGCAGGTTATCGACTACGGCCGGCGTCCAGATCCAGCCCCAGACGGACCGCTCGCAACGAGTTGATCTCAGCGCCGAGGAGGAGACCCATCGACATCAGGTAGAGCCAGAACAGCAGGCTGATCGCGCCACCGAGCAGCCCGAAGATCGCGTTGGCACCGGAGCTCGCGACCGCCAGGTAGGAACTGAACCCGAGCGACACCACCGACCACCAGACCGCGGCGACCAGCGCCCCGGGAAGCTCGGATCGCCAGGGCGACGTGTGGTTCGGGGCCACGTGGTACACGGTTGCCGCCCAGACCACGAGCACGAGGAAGACCAGGGGCCAGCGCAACCAGTCCCACAACGTGCCAAATACCGACGAGATGCCGAGATCGGAAGCCAGCTCGTTGCCTTCTCCGAGGAGGGGGCCGACGACGATCATCGTGAGCACGACGGCGGCAACCAACACGGTGACGAGCGTGAGCCCCAGACCCACGAGCCGAGTCGACAGCCACCCGCGGAGATGGTCGTGGTCGTAGGCGACGTCGAGGGCCCGCACCACCGCGGTGAACCCGCGCGAGGCGGCGTAGACGGCGATCAACGCGCCGACGGTGAGCGCGCCGCCGTTGCCCCCCTTGAAGAGCTCACTGACGGTCTCCTCCAGACTGTTGTCGCCACCGAACACGTCGACCATCCGATCGACCAACCACGTCTCGATGTCGGCCGCGGCGCTCTCGCCGATCAGGGCGTCGGCCGAGCCGAGCGCGGCGGCGAGGGCGACGACCGCCGGGAAGAAGCCGAGCAGCGAGAAGAACGCGATCTCCGCAGCCAGGCCGCCGACGCGGTCCTTCGACCATTCGTCGAGCAGCTCTCTGGCCGCGACGCAGGTCCACTCCCACAACGCGACGAGTCGGTCCATCCCGAAAGGCTACGACGCGACGATCTCGACGGGGGTCCCGATCGGCACGGTGTCGGCCAGAACCCGGATGACGTCGTTGGGGATCCGGATACAGCCGTTGGAATGGGCGCCGCCCATGAGCTCGGGACGGTTGGTGCCGTGGATCGCGATCACCGGGATGCCACCGGCGAAGGTGTCCATCGCCTCCGAGAACCCCGACAGGCTCAGGATGTAGGGGCCGTACGCGCTCGTGTCCCACTTCTCGATGAGGTCGTTGACGAAGAACCGGCCGAGCGGGGTCGGCGTGGTCGGCTTGCCGATGACGGCAACCGTCTCGACGACCATGTCGGGCCCGTCCCACACCGTCACGGCCCGTTCGGTCAGGTCGACTCGGGCCCGGAAGCGGTGGGAGGTCACCTCGGCGTCTTCGGCCCGGATCCAGGCTTCCGTGCCGTTCGGGCGCACGGGGATCTGCACCTTCAGCCAGCGACCGTCGTCGCTGCGGTCGGTGACCATCAGTCCGAGGGGGTTCCCGAAATAGGTCGGGTTCGTGATCGCGAACTCGAACCGCGCCGGCTCACCGTCGGGTTCGACGAAGGCATCGAGGAACTCGACCTCCTCGACGATGTTCGCGACGAACGTCTCGTACGGATCCACCGGCACGGCGGTGGTGGTTGTCGTTTCCCCTGCCGTGGTCGACGGCGTGATCGGCGCGTCGACGGCCCGTTCGGGCGCGATCGTCGGTGCGGGAGCGGCCGCGGCAGCCACCGGCGGCGGCGTGCGGTCGGCTCCACAGGCCGTGGCCGCCAGCGCGACGGCCACGACGAGGGTCGCGGCGCATCGAGGGAGGCGGGTGTTCATCGCGGTCACCGTAGAGAGCATCGGCCGCGCCGCCCCGTCGATGAAGCCGTGGTTCCGACCCGGCCGTGCGGCGGCTACGTTCGCTCGTGTGGAGCTGATCGAGGTCGCCGACGGGGTCCTGCTGGCCCAGCGGCCGGCGACGGGGTTCGGATCGGCCAACAGCGTGGCCGTGTTCGAGCCCGACGGCATCGTCGTGGTCGACGCGTGCACCGTCCCCGCGCATGCCTGCGAGTTCGCCGATGCCCTCGCCGACACCGGCGTGCCGATCCGCCACCTCGTCTACACGTCACCCCACATCGACCATGTCGGCGGGAGTTCGGCCTACCCGCTCGCGGCGGTCTACGGCCGGGCGGAGACCAGCGCCCTGCTCGACCAACCGCCCAACACCGACGCCTACCGCCACCTGGCGCCGGACCTCGCCCACGAGTTCGATGACCTCGTCACGAGACCGGTGTCCCACACAGTCCGAGAGGCAGCGTGGATCTCGAGCCGGGTGGTGGTCGCTCCCACCCACGGGCAGGTCGGCGAGAACCTCGTCGTCCAGATCCCCGATGCCAACGTGGTGATCGCCGGGGCAATGGCCACGTTCGGTGTCATCCCGCCGGCTTGGGCCGGGAACCCGACCGAGTGGGCCGAACAGCTCGACATCGTTCTCGGCTGGGGCGCCACCGTCGTGCCCGGCCACGGCGAAGTGGGCGGCGAGGCCGAGGTCCGCGCCCTGCAGCGCTACCTGCGTTCGGTCGCAACCGCGGGTTCGCTCGATGCCATGCTCGAAGGCGACTGGTCCGGCTGGACGAACCACCGATTCCATCCCGCCAACGTCGAACGGGCGGCGATGCTCGCCGCCGGCGACACCGATCCACCACCGACGATCCTGCGTCTCATGGGAATCGGTTGAGTCGTCCTCGTAGCCTGGAGCCAGATGACCGAGGTCCGTAGCCACTCCGCCGACGACTTCCCGCTGCCGATGCTGCGAGACGTCAAGGGCGATCACACCATCTCGGTCTGCATCCCGGCGCGCAACGAAGAAGCGACCATCGCCACGATCGTCAGCGCGATCGACGAACACCTCGCGTCCAACGGCCACGAGCTGGTCGACGAGATCCTGGTCATCGACGACCGCAGCGAGGACGACACGGCCGCCGTGGCGAGGGCCGCCGGGGCGACCGTGGTGCGGGTCGCCGACATCCTCCCGAGCCAGGGTCCGGGGCGCGGCAAGGGCAACGTGCTCTGGAAGAGCGTCGCCGCGTCGACCGGCGATCTCATCGTGTGGATCGACGCCGACCTCACCTCGTTCACCCCCGCCTGCGTGACCGGCCTGGTCGGCCCGATGCTGACCGACCCCTCCGTGGCGATGGTGAAGGGCTACTACGAACGTCCGGAGATCGGCGGAACGGGGGGTGGTCGCACCACGGAGCTGATGGCCCGCCCACTGCTCGCGACCCTGTTCCCCCACCTCACCTCGGTTCGCCAACCGCTCGGCGGTGAATACGCCGCCCGTCGCGACATCCTCGAGCAGGTGCCCTTCAGTACCGGCTACGGCGTCGAGACCGGACTCCTCATCGACATCGCCGCACTCGTCGGACTCGAACGACTGGCCCAGGTCGATCTCGGTGTCCGGGTGCACCGCAACCGGCCGCTCGACGAACTCTCGGTCCAGGCGATGGAGATCCTCCATGTGGGTTTGCGCCGCTCCGACATCGAGTGGCAACCGGAGTGGAGCCATGTGCTCCTGCGCCCGGATCTCGACCCGGTCGAAGCCCTCGTCGACGAGCGGCCACCGCTGATCACGGTGGCGGAGTACCGCCCGTAGCGCCAGACTCGGCGGCGATGGACCTCGATCCCCTCGTCACCTACCGATGGATGCGTCTCACGCGGACCCTCGACGACGCGATCCGCACGTTGTGGCTCACGGGGCAGGGGGTCGGCGGGACGTTCAACCAGCGCGGCCACGAGGCGGTCTCGGTCGGACCGGCCCTGTGCCTCGAGGACGACGACGTGGTCGCCCCGATGCACCGGGACCTGGGCGCCTATCTCGTGCGGGGCATGACCCCACACGAGTTGCTGGCCCACCAACTCGGTCGGGTCGACGGACCGAGCGGCGGTCGCGACGCCAACATCCACGGCTGCGGCGACCTCGACCGCAACATCATCGGCTTCATCTCCCACCTGCCCCAGTCGCTGCCCGTCGCCGTCGGCGCGGCCATGGCCTTCCGGCTGCGGGGCGAACCTCGGGTCGCCATGACCTGGACCGGTGACGGCGGCTCGATCACCGGGCTCTACGCCGAGTCGTTGAACCTCGCGGCCCTCGACAATGCCCCCGTGGTGATCGTCGTCGAGAACAACCAGTACGCGTACTCCACCCCGGTCGCCCGGCATTCGGCCAATCCCGACATCGCCGCCCGCTCACGGGCCCTCGGCGTGCACTCGGTCGACGTCGACGGCAACGATGTCGAGGCGCTCCACCAGGCATCGCAGGCCGCGGTGAATCGCGCCCGCAACGGCGGTGGCCCGTCGGTGATCGTGGCGGAGACGATGCGCATGCTCGGCCACGCCGTGCACGACGGGTTCGAGTACGTGCCCGACGAGCTCCTCGAGCACTGGCACGAGCGCGACCCGCTGGCGACGTTCGAGCGCCGTCTGACCGAACGCGGCATCGCTCTCGACGCCCTGCGAACGATCGATCAGGAGGTGGCCGCCGAGGTGGAGGCTGCGCTCACCTCCGCGAAAGCGAGCCCCTGGCCCGACCCCGCAACCGTGACCGACGGGGTGTGGGCGTGAACAACGCCGAGTCGCGCACCTACCTCGACGCGATCAGCGCCGGACTCGTCGATGCGATGGACGCCGACGAACGGGTGCTGATCCTCGGCGAGGACGTCGAGGCGCCCTTCGGTGGCGCCTTCAAGGTGACCAGGGACGCCTCGCACCGCTTCGGACCCAAGCGGGTGCGCAACATGCCCATGACCGAACTCGGATTCATCGGCGCGGCCAACGGCATGGCACTCATGGGCCTGCGGCCGGTGATCGAACTCCAGTTCGCGGACTTCATCAGCACGGGGTTCGATTCCATCGTGCAGTTCGCGGCGACCGCCCACTATCGGTGGGGCGGCGCCGTGCCGTGGGTCATCCGCGCGCCCGCCGACGGCAACCTCCGGTCGGGGCCGTTCCACTCCCAGAACCCCGAGGCGTGGTTCGTCCACACGCCGGGTCTCAAGGTCGTCGCACCCTCCACACTCCACGACGCCTACGGGCTCCTGCGGGCCGCGATCGACGACGACAACCCGGTCATCTACTTCGAGTCGAAGCCGCTCTACCGCTCGCTCAAGGGACCGCTCCCCTCCCCCGGCACCGTGGTCCCGCTCGGTCAGGCCGAGGTCGTCCGCCCCGGTCGCCACGTCACGATCGTCACCTACGGCGCCATGCGCCACGAGGCCACCGCCGCCGCCGATGTCCTCGCCCACGAGGGACTCGATGCCGAGGTCATCGACCTCCGCACCCTCAAGCCGCTCGACGTCGACACGATCGCGAAGTCGGTTGCCCGCACGAGTCGCGCCCTCGTCGTCCACGCGGCCAACCGGTTGGGCGGCGTCGGCGCCGAGATCGCCGCGACCATCGCCGACGAGTGTTTCGCCGACCTCGACGCGCCCGTTCGCCGCCTCGGCGGACTCGACGTGCCCGTACCCTTCAGCCCACCGCTCGAGGACGCCTACCGCCCGGCCGCCGCCGACATCGTGGCCACTGCCCGCGATCTCTGCGCCTGGTGATCTGGAGCCACCGCCTGCGGTGGGCCAGACTCTCAGGACACACCCCGGGAGGATCACATGGGACGCTGGACGAGAGAAGAACTCGAAGAGGAATTCGACAAGTACCAGCAGCGGGCGCTGCGGGCCGCCACGTCGCACGACTGGCGGGAGTGGGCCGACCAGTTCACCGAGGACGCCACCTATGTCGAGCACGTCTTCGGCCGCTTCGGTGGCCGCGAGGCGATCTACAACTGGATCCAGTCGACGATGGACACCTGGCCCAACACCGAGATGATCTACTTCCCGATCGACTGGTACACGATCGACGAGGACAAGGGCTGGGTGATCGCCCGGGTGTGGAACCGCTTCGCCGATCCCGGCGACGGCTCCATCCACCAGGAAGCCAACATCACCATCCTCCACTACGCCGGCAACGGGATGTGGAAGTACGAGGAGGACGTGTACAACCCGGAGCACTTCGGCGAGATGGTGAAGGGTTACCTCAAGCGCAAGAAGGAACTCGCCGGCGACGACTGAGTGACAGACTCGGCTGATGCGACCTGAAGGGCGGCGGCGCCTCGACCGGATCCTGCTCGTACTCGGGGCCGTTGCGATGGGCCTCCTCGCGATCGCGGGGGCCTTCATCGGCGACACCGAGCGGATCGCCGCCTACTGGGCCCATGCCGACATCGATTCGACCGGCAATGCGCTCGTCGTCGAGGTGATCGACTACGACTTCGGCTCCAGCCGGCGTCATGGGCTGCTGCGCCAGCTCCCCGACGTCCCCACGACCGCGACGTTCACCGTCGACTCCCCCACTGCGCCCGACCAGTTCCAGGTGCTCAGCTGGTGGCTCGGCACCGAGCTGCGGGTGGGCGACCCGGTGTCGACCATTAGCAACCGCCACCGCTACACCCTCTCGTACCCCCACACCGCGCTGGTCTCAGGCGACCGGGTCGGGTGGAACGCCGTGGGCGATGGCTGGTCGGTCTCGATCCGCGGCATCGAGTTCCACGTCACGGCCGACCGCGAACTCACCGACCTCGAGTGCGACACCGGTGCGACCGGCGACACCGGCGGCTGCACCGCCGAACGCATCGGTCCGGGCCACCTTGTCGTCCGCCACGACCAGGTCGACCCGGGCGAATTCCTGACCGTGTGGGCCACCCTCGGGGAGCCCGTGGCGACCGCAGCCGTCGTCGCGCCCACGGGCCCGGCACCCGATCCCGGCGCCGGCTGGAGGACGCCCCCCGTGATCGCCGCCGTCTCCGCCCTGCTCGGTGCAATCGCCCTCTCGCCGATGATCCGTCGTGCCGGCCGCGAGTGGATGTGGGAAGGGGGCACGGTCGACGCCGCCTTCGGCCCCGACGACCCCGCTGCCCCTCAACGCCGCGTCGACCACACCGAACTGCGCGAGATGACCACCATCGAGTTCGAACCCCCGAGGGACATGAGCGCCTCGGTCGGTGGCGTCGTCCACCTCGAACGGGTCCACGCCGACCACAAGATGGCGTGGCTGCTCGAGTGCGCCATCCGCGAGGAGATCGTTCTCGATCCCGACGATGACCACCCGACCATCAGCCGAGGACCAGCACAGGCGAATCAGGCGGTGGGGCAGGTCCTCGACCGGATGTTCGGCGGTTCGTCGGTGATCGACCTCGAGAAGTACGACCCGACCTTCACCGCCGGATGGAACCAGCTCGAGTCCCGGCTCGAGGAGTGGCGACGGTCGAGCGGACTCTGGGATGCCCGTGGCCGCTGGCGCCGCGCCCTCGCCATCGCGCTCGGCGTGCTCGCGGTCCTGGCCGGCGGCGCGGTGCTCGCCGTCGGCGCGGCGATGTCGAACCGCACCGGGGAGGCCTGGTACCCGCTCATCGCGATCGGCGGCGTGATCGCCGGACTCGGCATCGCCGCGGTGGTCCGCTCGTGGGAGTTGCGGGTTCGCACCGCCGCGGGCTCCGGAGCCTGGATCCGCATCGAGTCGTTCCGGCGGTTCCTCCACGACTCCGAGGCAGAACACGTCGAGCGGGCGGCCGAGATGGGGATGCTGCGCCAGTACACCGCCTGGGCCGTCGCGCTCGGCGAGGTCGACCGTTGGGAGAAGGCGGTCGAACGGGCCGCAGCCGAGCCCGGCTCCGCCCTCGGCACCTACCGCCACACGAACTTCGCCACGACCGCCCCGCTCATCGCCAGGGCCGTCTCCACCGCCTCGACGGCACCCTCGTCGTCGGGTGGCGGCGGAGGAGGTGGAGCCGGTGGTGGCGGGGGTGGTGGCGGAGGAGGCTCCTGGTGACGGGCGCGCCCTCCTAAGCTGCCGCCATGCCCAAGGTCGGACGACAGCGCATCAGACGTGTGCGCCGCGACCCCTGGCTACGTTTCCGAGTGGGCATCGGCTTCCTCGGCCTCGTCCTCGTCGTCGGCACCACCGGCTACATGCTGCTCGGGCTCGACGCCTTCGACGCGGCGTACCAGACGGTCATCACGGTCTCGACGGTCGGCTATCGAGAACTCGGTATCGTCGACCGCACCTACGAGGTCTTCACGATCTTCCTGATCCTGTTCGGCACCGGAACCGTTCTCTACACACTCGGTGTTCTGCTCGAGACCCTCTTCGAGGGACAACTCGACGACCTATTCCAGAGGCAGCGCATGCAACGAAGAATCGATGAACTCGAAGGCCACGTGATCGTGTGTGGCTACGGCCAGGTCGGACGTTCGATCGTCGCCGAGATGGACCGAGCCGGAAAGAGCGTGGTCATCGTCGACCGGCAGAACCTCGACCTCGACGAACTGCCCGACGGCGTCGAACTCGTGACCGGAGAAGCGACCGACGACGAGATCCTCGCGCTGGCCGGCCTTCGCCGTGCGGGCACGCTCGTCGTCGCGCTCGACAGTGATGCCGACACGCTCTACGTCTCACTCACCGCTCGCACGGAGAACGACGACCTCTTCATCATCGCCCGGGCCAACAGCGCCGGTGTGGTCGAGAAGCTCGGACGCGTCGGCGTCGATCGGGTCGTGAATCCGCACGAGATCGGCGGCTCGCGGATGGCGGCGATGGTGCTCCAGCCCGACGTGACCGATTTCCTCGATGTCGTCATGCACGACCTCGAGCTCGAGGTCCGCATGGCCGAGATCACCGCGACCGAGCGAAGCGGCTACGTCGGACGATCGGTGGCCGACACGCTCGCCGGGGAAGAACCGACGGCGACGACGCTGGTCGCCGTGCGCCGCGATGGGCGGTTCATCACCAATCCGCCCCGCGACCTCGAGATCGAACTCGGCGACATCCTCATCGTGCTCGGCACCGACGACCACATCCGGTCGCTCATCGACAACTGACGCCGGGGTCGGGCTACGGCTCGACGATGCCGAAGAGTCCGCTGAACACATCGAGCGCCGCCAGCAGCGTCCGCACCGGACCGTCGTTGTCGACCGACACGTCGGCCGCCGCGAGGAATCCGTCGACGTCGAGGTCGCCGCGGAGCACATCGGCCAACCGGGCCTTCGTGGTCGTCAACATGGCCGCAGCGTCCGCCTCGACCACGGCCGGGCGGTGGTGAAGGGCACAGTTGTCGACCCCGACCACGTGGTGTTCGTCGATGTCGGTGAAGTGCCAGTTCAGTTCGAACCGCTCCCCCTCCACACGTTCGGCCATGAGTCGCACGCCGATCACGTCGAGCAACATCTCGACATCGAGCTCGTCGGTCACGGCCCGGTTGCCGACGCCGATCCCCTTGCTCGCGGTGCGCAGCTCCATCGCGCCCATCAGGTACGAGTCGCGCCACGGACCGGACTCGGCCTGGTAGGCGAGCTGCTCGAAGCTGTCGGCCTGCAGGAGGCGGGCCGCCTCGTTGCCCGGGTCGGCGAAGACCAGATGGTTCAGCAGTTCGCACACCCACCGATAGTCGCCCTCGTCGAACGCCGACCGGGCCAGTTCCAGCACCCGGTCGGCACCACCCATCGACTCGACGTACCGGGCCCCACTGTTCTCGGGCGTGTGGGGGTGGAGGTTGGCCGGGTTGCCGTCGTACCAACCCACGTAGCGCTGGTAGACGGCCTTGGAGTTGTGGCTGACCGTGCCGTAGTAGCCGCGGGTGTGGCCCTGAGCGGCGAAGCACTCGGGCAGTTCGAGGTCCTCCGCGATCTCGCGGGGAGTCATGCCGTGGTTGGCTCGGCGCATGGTCTGGTCGTGGAGCCAGCGATACATGTCGCGCTGTTGCTCGAGGTAGCGGCGGGCGTCGTCGTTGCCGAACCGGGGCCAGTTGTGGGTCGAGAACATGACGTCCATGCCGTCGCCGAAGAGGTCGAGGGCCTCCTGGATGTACTTGCTCCATCCGAGCGTGTCGCGGGCCTGCGCGCCCCGGAACGGCAAGGCGTTGTGCATGGTGTGGGTGCAGTTCTCGGCGATGCAGAGCGCTCCGTGGTCGGGGAACATGAAGTTCATCTCGGCCGGCGCCTCGGTCCCGGGGGTGTTCTGGAAGACGACTCGCACGCCGTCGATCACGAGCTCGGTACCGGTCAGCGAGATCTCCTCGGTCGGGGCCAGCAGGTCCGACATCGCCCGAGGGATCCCCTTGCCGAGCCCGCAGTCGATGTGACCGGTGGGGCCGGGCGGCAGCAGGATGCCGAACTGGTAGAGCGCCCGCCGACCCATGACCGGGCCGGCGATGATGTTCTCCGAGACGGCCTCGCGCATGAAGCCCTCGGGAGCGAGGATGCGGACGTCGCCGTTGTCGACCGCCTCGTGGGTGGTCACCCCCAGGATCCCGCCGTAGTGATCGGTGTGGCTGTGGGTGTAGATGACCGCGGTGACCGGACGCTCGCCCAGCGTCGCGTTGGCCAGATCGAGGCACGCCCGGGCGGTGAAGGAGGTCGTCAGTGGATCGATCACGACCCAGCCGTCGTCGCCCTGGATGAAGGTGATGTTCGAGATGTCGTAGCCGCGGGCCTGCCAGACCCCGTCGGCCACCTCGAACAGCCCGTGGATGGCGTTGAGCCGGCCGTGACGCCAGAGGCTGGGATGCACCGACGGCGGCGGTGTCTCCTGCTCACGCATGAAGTCCCAGTCGTTGACATCCCAGGCCGGGCCGATCGGGCCGTCGATCACCCCGGTCTCGTGCTGAGCGATCAAGCCGCGCGAAGCCCGCTCCAGATCGCCGACGTCGTCGAGGGCCAGGGCAGCGGCATTCGCTGCGTTCAGGGCCGCCGTGTGTGCGGTGGCGGGCTTGGGCTGGCGAGGGTCGTCACTCATTCCGGCAGTATTGCCCAGGTCGCCACTACCGCCACGACCGTGACGCACCACGTGGCGCTGTTTCGGGGCATCAATGTCGGCGGCCACAACCGACTGCCGATGGCAGAACTCCGCGCCACGTTCGAGTCGCTCGGCCACACCGACGTGTCATCGATCATCCAGAGCGGCAATGTGTGCTTCTCGAGCGACGAGGAGCCCGCCGACATCGTTGCCTCGATCCGGTCGGCCGTGGTCGAGCGATTCGACGTCGACGTCCCGGTGCTGCTCCGCACGGCCGACGAGGTCGAGGCCGCCCCGGCACCCGCCGATGCGGCCGAGCGCATCGGCGATCACTCCCCCGACGAGTTCGTCGTCGCCGGAAGCGAGATCCACATCCGCTACCCGGAGGGGTCGGCCCGCAGCCGGTTGACCAACGAACTGGTCGACCGACGGCTCGAGACCATCGCCACGGCCCGCAACCTCCCGACGTGCGAGAAGATCGCCGCCGTGTTGCGCGAGGCCCGCTAGCTCAGCTGCACCCGCTGGTGGTGCCACAGTCGCCGCACACGAAGCAGGCACCGGCCCGCTGCATCGGCACACCACACGTCATGCAGAAGGGCGCGTCGGCGGCCGCCGTGGCCGGCGGGTCGGCCGGGATCTCCGAGCCCTGGACCGTGGGGGTCACCTGCTCCTCGACCCCCGGCAGAGTCGGTTGCGTCCGCTCCCCGGTGGTCAGGATGCCGAGACCGACCCGCTCGTCGTGGCTCAGATACATCACCGCGAGCTTGCGGAACAGGTAGTCCATCAAGCTGTTGGCGATTCGGATGTCGGGATCGTCGGTCATGCCGGCGGGCTCGAAGCGCATGCCGACGAACGCATCCACGAAGGCCGTGAGCGGCACGCCGTACTGGAGACCGTGGCTCAGGGAGATGGCGAACGCGTCCATGATCCCGGCGAGGGTCGAACCCTGCTTCGAGACCCGCACGAACACCTCTCCCGGGCGGCCGTCTTCGTATTCGCCGACGGTGACGAATCCCTTGCAGTCGGCCACCCGGAACTCGAACGTTCGGGACGATCGCGACCGGGGCAGCTTCTCCCGCACCGGCTCCTGGACGATCCTCTCGACGACCCGCTCGACCACCTGCGAGCCCGCAGTGGCGCCCGGTGCGGCCTCGCCGTCGCCGTTGCCGGCCGACATCGGCTGCGCCACCTTGCAGTTGTCGCGGTAGAGCGCGACGGCCTTGAGTCCGAGCCGCCACGACTCGATCAGCAACAACTCGATCTCTTCGATCGTGGCCGACTCCGGAAGGTTGACCGTCTTCGAGATCGCTCCGGAGATGAAGGGCTGGACGGCACCCATCATCTTGACGTGGCCCAGATGGTGGATGGGGTCGCTGCCGAGCGAGCACGCGAACACCGGCAGATGCTCGGGATCGAGGCCCGGGGCGCCGACGGCGCTGTGGTGCTCGTCGATGTGGGCGACGATCCGCTCGACCGAGGCCTCGTCGTAGCCCAGGTTGCCCAGTGCCCGGGGCACCGACTGGTTGACGAAACTCATCGTGCCGCCGCCGACGAGCCGCTTGAACTTCACCAACCCGAGGTCGGGTTCGACCCCGGTGGTGTCGCAGTCCATCAGGAGACCGATGGTGCCGGTGGGGGCGAGCACGCTCGCCTGCGAGTTGCGCACCCCCACGTGGGCCGCCCGGGCGCAGGCGTCGTCCCACGAGAGCTGCGCGGCCTCGAGGATCGCCGCCGGAGCCAGCTCCTCGTCGATGTCGCGGGCCGCGGTCCGGTGCTGATCGAGGACCCGCAGCATGTGCTCACGGTTCTCGTGGTAGCCCTCGAAGGGACCCATCCGGGCGGCCAACTTGGTCGACGTGCGATAGGCCTCGCCCGTCATGAGCGCGGTGATCGAGGCCGCGACGGCACGTCCCCCGTGAGAGTCGTAGGGAAGCCCGAGGGTCATCAGCAGGGCGCCGAGGTTGGCGTAGCCGATCCCGAGCTGGCGGAACCGCCGACTGGTCTCGCCGATCTGGGGCGTGGGGTAGTCGGCGTTGCCGACCAGGATCTCCTGAGCCGTGAAGAGCACCTGCACGGCATGGGAGAACCCCTCGACGTCGAACCGTTCGCCGTCGAGGAAGCGCATCAGGTTGAGCGATGCCAGATTGCAGGCGCTGTCGTCGAGGTGCATGTATTCGCTGCAGGGATTGCTCGCGTTGATCGGGCCGGTCGCGGCCGCGGTGTGCCACCGGTTGATCGTGGTGTCGAACTGGATGCCGGGGTCGGCGCACTGCCATGCCGCATCGGAGATCTGACGGAAGAGCTCGCGGGCCCGGACCGTGTCGATCACCGTGCCGTCGCCACGAGCGGTCAGATGCCAGTCGGCATCGTCGACCACGGCCTGCATGAATTCGTCGCTGACCCGGACCGAGTTGTTGGCGTTCTGGTATTGCACCGAGTGGATGTCGGCGCCGTCGAGCGACATGTCGAAACCGGCCGCCTCGAGGGCGCGGGCCTTGCGCTCCTCCTTGGCCTTGCACCAGATGAATTCCTCGATGTCGGGGTGGTCGGCGTCGAGGATGACCATCTTCGCGGCCCGACGGGTCTTGCCACCCGACTTGATGGTGCCGGCCGACGCATCGGCACCCCGCATGAAGCTGACTGGCCCGCTGGCGGTGCCGCCGCCCTGCAAGCCTTCCTTGGACGAGCGGATGCGCGACAGGTTCACGCCGGCGCCGCTGCCGCCCTTGAAGATCCGACCCTCCTCTGCGTACCAGTTGAGGATGGAGTCCATCGTGTCGTCGACGGAGAGGATGAAGCAGGCCGATGCCTGCTGGGGCACCCCGTCGACGCCGATGTTGAACCACACCGGCGAGTTGAACGCCGCCTTCTGGGTGACGAGCAGGTGGGTGAGCTCGTCACGGAATGCCTCGGCCTCGGCCCGGTCGGCGAAGTACCCGTCGCGGGTGCCCCAGTCGACGATGGAACCGACGATGCGTCGCACCACCGTGCGCAGCGAGTCTTCGCGCTCGGGGGAACCGAGGGTTCCCCGGAAGTACTTCTGGGCGAGGATGTTGGTCGCGTTCTGACTCCACTCGGCCGGCACCTCGACGCCGAGCTGCTCGAATGCCACCGACCCGTCGCGATAGTCGGTCAGACGAGCGTCGCGCCGCTCCCACTCGACCCCATCGCACGGGTCGACCCCGGGCTCGGTGAACCGTCGGCCGATGCCCACGGTTGCCTGGTCAGATGCGAGCGCCATGGGCGGTGTCCCTTCGAGAGAGTGCCGTGCGGACGGACCGGCCCGGGTAAGAGGGCGACACCATCGGCGCCGTTCTCCCCACACCCCCCTGGCGCAGGGCCCCCAAGGAGCGATTCGACTCTGTGCGAGACGTTTGCCACCACCATCCTGGCGACCCGTTCCGCACGGCAGCGAGCACCATACGGGTGTAGCCATGTGGACCAAAAGGGGAGCACATGTGGATTCCCGGTGGAAATGGCGCCGACAATCCACAGATCATCCCCATCGCGGTGGACGATGCCCCCGGGCCCACGCGCAGCGCTATGGTCCGCCTCCGTGCGCCAACTGCTCCCCCACGCCGTCGCCGAGGTCGATCCGCTCGATCTCTACCTGGCCGATCCGCGAGAGGCCCACGACGACCGCCCGTGGTTGATGGTGAACATGATCGCCAGCCTCGACGGGGCCACCGCTGTCGACGGCGTGAGCGGCGGGCTCGGCGGCCCGGGCGACAAGGCGGTGTTTCGTGCCGTGCGGGCGTCGTGCGACTGGGTGCTGGTGGCCTCGGGCACCGCCGCGGCTGAGAACTACCGGATGCCGCGTACGTCACCGGAACTCACCGCCCGGCGCCGCGAACACGGTCGCCCGCCGGCGCCGAACCTCGCGATCGTGACCGCGAGCGGCCACGTCGACCCGGGGATTCCGGCGCTCTCGGCGCGGTCGGTCGACGACCCCCGTCCGGTCGTGATCGCCGGCACGGCGGCCGACCGAGATGCGCTCGCCGGCCTCGATGCCGACGTGATCGAGTTGGCGACCGAGCGACCCGAACCGGGAGCCGCCCTCGAGGCGCTCGGTCAACGGGGCGCCGGCGTGGTGTTGGCCGAGGGCGGCCCACGATTCAACGGCATTCTCCACGCCGCCGGCGTGATCGACGAGTTCTGCCTGTCGGTCTCGCCGATGCTCGTCGGCGCCGACTCGGCCCGCATCATCGCCGGGGGTCCGGCCGATCCGGCGCCGATGGAGCTGACCCGTCTGCTCGAGGAGGACGGCGCCCTGTTCGCCCGCTACGTGCGGGCCTGACGAGCGGACCCGCTCAGTCGACCAGGTCGCCGGGCACACGGAGGAGTTGGCCGGGCTGGATCGAGGCGCCACCGGCGATCTCGGTGAGTTCGGAGACCAGCGGACGCACGTCGCGCTCGGGCGCCAGCGTCTGGGCGATCGTCCACAGGGTGTCGCCCGGCTGGACGACCACCAGGACGGCCTCGGCCGCCTCGGCTTCGGCCGTGGGCGTGGCGTCGGCCTGGCGACCAAACGAGGCCAGCCCCAACAACAGACCGACGACCACGGCGACGACGGCGAGACGGCGACGACGGTAGGTCTCGGGGCCGACCGAGCGCTCCGTCGGAGCGTTGGCGCCGGTGGGAGCGGGGATCATGTGGGCGGTGGGGATCAGTGCTGCGGTCATGTCTGGAGTGTGCTCCTGGGGTGTGACACTCGTGATCGGAAGGGAGTGTCGGAGAGGTTTTCGAAGAGGTACTTGACGCCGAACGAATGTTTGGCGAACATGTGTGCGGCGAACAGCCGTTCGACACAGTCAACCCGAACACCTGTTCGTTGTCAACAACTCATCCACAGGAAACCCCCAAGCGGGGCGACCGGCCCCGGAGGCGGACATGTCCGACACCCTCACCCCCCGTCAGCGACAGATCCTCGACATGATCGTCGAGCACCAGACCGACCGCGGCTACCCGCCGTCGGTGCGCGAAATCGGCGAGGCGGTCGGCCTGCGGTCACCCGCCACCGTCAAGTCCCACCTCGACAACCTTCGTGATGCGGGCTACCTGGTGCGCGACCCGGCCAAGCCCCGCGCCATCCAGGTCCACTACGACGGCGGCGCGTCCACGACCGAGCGCCGCCCGGTCAAGCACGTGCCCCTGGTCGGCGATGTCGCCGCCGGCACCGACGTCCTCGCCGAACAGAACGTGGAAGAGCTCGTCCCCATGCCCGCCGACCTCACCGGCGGCGGCGAACTGTTCATGCTGCGGGTCCGCGGCGACTCGATGATCGACCTCGGCATCTTCGACGGCGATTTCGTGGTCTGCCGCAGTCAGGACGACGCGTCCGACGGCGACATCGTCGTCGCCGGCATCCCCGGCGAGGAAGCCACCGTAAAGACGCTCCAGCGTCGCGACGGCCAGGTCGTGCTCGTACCGGCCAACGAGACGCTGTCGGAGATGGTCTTCGACGCCGACCAGGTCACGGTCTTCGGCCGGGTCGTCACGGTGATGCGCAAGCTCTGAGCGGGCACTCGGCCCGCCTGCTCACGCGCCGTTGGTGAGCAGGTCCACCAGCGCGGCGTGGGTGTCGTGCAACCACTGACGTTCGAGATACTCCCCCGCCGTGTGGGCGATGGTCGGATCTCCGGGCCCGTAGTTGCTCGCGGGCACCCCGCGAGCCGAGAAGAACGCCACGTCCGTCCATCCGAGCTTGGCCCTCACCTCGAGGCCGTTGCGGGCGACGAGGGCCGACAGGAGCGGGTCGCCGAGCCCGGGGATGGCCGCGGGCGACATGTCGACGACCTTCATGGTGTCCTCCTCCGCCAGCGCCGGGGCCAGGAGATCCCGCACGAACCGCTCGGCTTCTTCCGGCGTGCGGTCCGGGGCGAAACGATGGTTGATGCGGACCATCGCCCGGTCGGGCACCACGTTGCCGGCGACCCCGCCCTCGACATGGACGGCCTGGAGCGACTCACGGTACGCGCACCCCTCCACGACGGGCTCCCGGGCCACATACGTCTCGACGATCGTGAGCACCTGGGCCAGCCGGTGGATCGCGTTGCGCCCCATCCACGGCCTGGCCGTGTGGGCCCGCGCCCCGACCAGCGTGATCTCGAGCCGCATCGTGCCCTGACATCCCGCCTCGATGGCTCCCAGGGTCGGCTCGCCCAGCAGGGCGACGTCGCCCTCGAGGAGATCGGGGCGGGCCGCCTCGATCTCGCGGAGCCCGTTGTGGACCACGGCGACTTCCTCGCGGGCGTAGAACACGTAGGTCACGTCGACGGCCGGCTCGGTGATCGTGCGGGCCAGCTCGAGCATGGTGGCGATGCCGCCCTTCATGTCGGTGGCGCCGACGCCGAAGAGCCGATCGTCGACGACGGTCGCTCCGGCGTTGCCGTCGGGCGGCACGGTGTCGGTGTGGCCGCCCAGCACCAGACGCCGATCGCGGCCCAGCTGGGTGCGGGCGATCAGGTTGTCGCCGATGCGGTCGACCTCGAGATGGGCGAGCCCTCGCAGCTCTTCCTCGAGCAGGTCGGTGATCAGCCGCTCCTCATGGCTCACCGAGGGAATGTCGACGAGCGCGGCAGTGAGCGCGAACAGATCACCGGCGGGCAGGGCACTCACGGACACGACCTCATGCAATCAGGTCGCGGCCCCGTGGTCGCGGAGGATGTCGTTGAGCGCCGACTTGTCGTGGCGCTCACCCTCGGTCAGGCGCTTGATGACCAACACGGCAGGAAGCCCGAACTCACCGCCCGGAAAGGTGCGCGGCCGGGTGCCGGCCACCGCGACCGACCATGGCGGCACGACGCCCCGGGAGATCTCGTCGCCGGTCTCGACATCGATCACGGGGATCGAGCCGGTCAGCACCGCTCCGGCGCCGAGCACCGTGCCTTCGCCGACCCGGGCGCCTTCGGCCACGATGCAGCGGCTCCCGATCATGCACTCGTCCTCGATGATCACCGGAGCCGCCTGGGCCGGCTCGAGCACGCCGCCGATGCCGACGCCGCCGCTCAGGTGCACGTTCTTGCCGATCTGGGCGCAGCTGCCCACCGTGGCCCAGGTGTCGACCATCGTGTTCTCGTCGACATAGGCACCGATGTTCACATAGCTCGGCATCATCACCACGCCAGGGGCCTGGTAGCTGCCCCAGCGGGCCTGGGCGCCGGGTACGACCCGGACCCCTCGGGCCATGTAGTCGGACTTCAACGGGATCTTGTCGGCGTATTCGAACGGGGCGTTCTCGATCGTCGCCATCTTCGAGATCTTGAACAGCAGCAGCACGGCGTATTTGCACCACTGGTGGACGATCACGCCACCGTCGGCCCCGACCTCGGCGACCCGGGCCCCGCCGGTGTCGAGCTGGTCGATCGCCTCGTGGACCGTGGCGATCACCTCGGGGTCGTCGACATCGAGCGTGTCGCGGGCCGCCCAGAGCGCTTCGATTCGTGAGGACAGGTCAGACATGGGCCGCAGGCTATCCGCGGGAGCGGGTCGGCCCATCGGCGGCCGGCCACTCGCCGGACGACCACGGTGAGGGGGGCGGCGGCTCGGCGTTCTCGTTGCGTCGACGGGTGTCTCTCACCGCGCTGACGATCATCACCGCCGCACCGCCGACGACGAGGAGACCGCCGATCACGACGGCACCGCCGAGCGCCCAGAAGATATGTCCGGCCGGGCTGGCCCCGACCGCCACCGTGGACGAACCGTCGACGACGCGGAGCTCGTAGGCGCCCGGCGTCAACACGACCGATGCGATCGAGCGGCCGGAACGGCTGAACCAGTTGTAGGTGAACCCGTGATCGCTCCCCAGCGGCATCCGCTCGCCCGACCCGTCGACGATCTCGAAGCGGAAGCCCGACTGCGACGCGGTCGACGGTTCGATGAAGACGTCCCAGTCCACGGTGTCGTCCACCGTGAACACGGCGGGGAGACCCGGATCGGCACGATGGAACCGGTCGAGTTCGTCGGAGACCGAAGGCAACCGAGCGAACAACCACACGCCGGCCCCGAGCACGCCGAGGGCGAGAATCGTGGCGCCGACCCAGACTCCTCGGTGCACGGGCCGCCGCACCGCCGGGCGGGGCGCAGGCGGGGGCGGAGGCAGGCTCACGTCAGCCGGTCGACCGCTCGCTGCAGCGACTCGAGGGGCTGGACCACGGCGAGCCGCACGTGCCCCGCGCCCTGGGGGCCGTAGAACTCGCCCGGGCTCACGATCACGCCGGTGCGCTCCGCCAGCATCTCGGTCAGGGCCCACGCGTCGCCGTCGGGGGCTGCCACCCACAGGTAGAAGCCCCCCTGCGGCATGTGGGCATCGATCCCGAGTCGGGCGAAGAGTTCGATCCCCAATTCGAGACGCTCGCGATAGGTCTGCCGCATCTCGTCGACGTGGGCCTGGTCGCGCCATGCGGCGGCCGCCGCCGCCTGCACCGGGCCGGGCACGAGACAGCCGGCGTGCTTGCGGATCTCGCGGAGGAAGTGCACGAGGTCGACGTCGCCGGCATAGAACCCGGCTCGGGTGCCGGCGAGGTTCGATCGCTTCGACAGCGAGTGCACGGCGAGCACCCCGTCGACTCCCGCGGACAGGATCGTGCGGGCGGGCCCGTCCCACGTGAACTCGACATAGCACTCGTCGCTGAGCACCGGCACGCCGTTGGCTCGGCCCCACGCCGCTGCGGCGGCGAGATCGTCGAGTCCGCCGGCGGGGTTGCCCGGCGTGTTCACCCACAGGCACAGTGCCCGATCGGCATCGGCCGGATCGATCGCAGAGAGATCGATTCGCCAGCCCTCGTCGACCGGCACCGGGACGGCACGACAGCCGGCCAACGTCGCTCCCATCTCATAGGACGGATAGGAGATCGCCGGGTACAGGACCGTGTCGCGGCTCGGGTCGCGCAGCTTCAGATAGTGCGGTGTGCTGGCGACGAACTCCTTGGTGCCGATGCACGCGCCGATGGCGGTGACGGGGTCGACCGTGACGCCCAGCTCACGGGCCATCCAGTCGGCCGCAGCCGTGCGGTACTCGAGCGTGCCGATCGACGGGGGATACCCCCGCTCCGCGCCAGAGGTCGACAGGGCTTCGATCACGGCCGCCGGCGGTGCGTCGAACGGAGTGCCGATCGAACAGTCGATCGCACCGCCCTCGAGCCCGGCAGCCGATGCCCGGTACTCGTCGAGGCGGTCGTAGGGATACACAGGGGGAACGAAACCCCCGGCGGCGGCGGTCATGGGGCAGAGGTTCCTTCCACGGCAGGATGATCGACCAGATAGTCCTTCAGCGCGCCGAGCGACGCCGGCTCGAGGCGGGCCTTGATCCGCATGCCGTCCTCCTCGGCCGCCTCGCTCAGCACCTGACCCTCGCGGTGCACGCTGGCGAGCACGTCGCCGCGATCCCACGGCACCAGCAGTTCGGCCAGCTCGGTCATCGACCGGACCCGATCGCCGATCGTGGCGAGCAGCAGCTCGATGTTGTGCCCGCTGTGCGCCGACACGGCGATCGAGCCCTCGTAGCGCTCGGCCAGACGGGCCGCGCCGTCGCCCTGGTCGGACTTGTTGAAGACCATCAGCTGACGCACGTCGCCCGCCCCGATCTCCTCGAGCACTTCCTGCACGGCCGCGATCGACCCCTCGGGGTCGGGACCGGATCCGTCGACGACGTGGATGAGCAGATCCGCATCTCGGACCACGTCGAGCGTGGTCTTGAACGCCGTCACCAGCTGGTGGGGCAGCTTGCGCACGAACCCGACCGTGTCGGTTGCGAAGACGGTTTCGCCACCGGGAAGGGCGAGCTTGCGGGTGGTGGCGTCGAGGGTGGCGAACAGCCGGTCCTCGACGAGCACATCGGCGTCGGTGAGACGGTTCAGCAGCGAGGACTTGCCGGCGTTCGTGTAGCCCACGAGCGCGACGGCACGGTTTCGCGTGCGCGACCGGGCCTTGGATTGGGTCTGACGGTGGGACTGGACCTTGCGCAGGTCGGCTTCGAGCTTGTGGACCCGACGCACGAGCCGGCGCCGGTCGACCTCGAGCTGGGTCTCGCCCGGTCCCCGCGTGCCGATGCCACCCCCCTGCTGCGACAGATTGCCCGCCGCCCGCCGCAGGCGCGGCAGTCGGTAGCGGAGCTGCGCCAACTCGACCTGGGCCTTGCCCTCGAGGGTGCTCGCGTTCTGGGCGAAGATGTCGAGGATCACCGCGGTGCGGTCGAGCGCGGAGCGCCCGAGGATCTTCTCGAGGTTGAACTGCTGGGCCGGCGTCAGCTCGTCGTCGAACACCACGGTGTCGCAGTCGATGGCCTCGGCGATCTCCTTGATCTCCTTGGCCTTGCCCGAGCCGACGAAGGTGGCGGGGTCGGGCGACAGGCGGTTCTGGTGGACCCGTTCGATGGCGTCGGCACCGGCCGTGTCGACGAGCAGGGCGAGTTCGTCGAGCGATGCGTCGGTGTCGTCGGCGTCGCCGCCCTCCCGGGTGACCCCCACGAGCACGATCCGCTCACGGAACGTTCGTTCGATGAGACCACTCGAGGCGCCGCCGTAGTCGCCGAACGCGCCACGATGGCTCTCCTCCTCCGGTTCGAGATCGTCGTCGTCCACCCAGTCGTCGTCCACCCGGTCGTCGTGGTCAGACATCGGGGAGCTCGATGTCGGCGATGTGCGTGGCCGGACCGGTGAGCGTCACCGGTCCTCCGAGGTCGACCAACGCATCACCACCGGGCATCCGCACGACGACCTTCGGTCCGACGAGATCCCAGTCGTGGAAGACCTGGGCGGCCACGGTGGCGCCGGTTCCGCAGGCCTCGGTGATCCCGGCGCCGCGTTCCCACACCCGCACCGTGAGCTCGTTGAGACCCGACACGGCGGCGAAGTGCACGTTGGCACCCTCCTCGAAGTGGGCCTCGATGGCCGGACCGGCCACGGCGAGGTCGATCGCGTGAGGGTCGTCGACCTCGCAGACCACATGCGGGTTGCCGATGTCGCCGGTCTCCCACCGCTTCACCACGGCGACCGACGGGCCGGACGCCGCCATCAGGTCGTCGACATCGGGATCGGGACCGGGGCAGACGACACCCATGTCGACCGTCGCGATCACGGTGTGGGGCTCTTCGGCGGCCATCACGGAGCAGTGACGCACGCCGGCCGGGGTGTCGATGTCGATCTCGAGATGGGGTACGCCGCGGGCGATGGCGATCGCTTGGGCGAAGCAGCGCAGACCGTTGCCGCTCAGCGCGGCCGGACTGCCGTCGGAGTTGAGCAGCCGCATGGTGATCGCCCCGTTGGGACGCTCGATCCCGAAGATCAGGCCGTCGGCGCCGATGCCGGTGTGACGGTTGCACAGGGAGACCGCCCGGTCGACGGCGTCGAGCGGAAGGCTGTCGGTGAGCGCCACGAGGAAGTCGTTGCCGAGACCATGGTGTTTCGAATAGCGGACGCTCATGACCCTCCATTGTCGCAGGTCGGACGGCTCATGCGCCGCCCTTTGCCAGAACCTCGTCCCAGCGGCCGATTATCTCGTCGACGGTGGTCGGCATGTCGACCCACTGCAGTCGCGGGTCGCGGCGGAACCAGCGTTCCTGTCGCCGGGCGAAACGCCGCGTCCGCACGATGGCCCGCTCGAGCGCCTCGTCGAGGGTGCACTCGCCGGCGAGGTGGGCCAGAAGCTCGCGATAGCCCAGCGCCTGGGCGGCGGTCCGACTGGGGCCGAGCGCCGACAGCCCGCGGACCTCGTCGAGGAACCCGTCGGCCATCTGCCGCTCGTAGCGGGCCGCGATCCGCTGATCGAGGGTCTCGCGGGGCCAACGGAGCGCGATCTGCACGAACGGGGTCGGGGCATAGTGCTCCATGCCCGGCCCGAACGAGCTGAACGCTCGGCCGGTTCCGATGGTCACCTCGAGGGCGCGCAGGACCCGACGGCGGTTGTTGGCCTCCATCCGGGAAGCTCCCACCGGGTCGAGGGCGACGAGCCGCTCGTGGAGGCGCTCGGTCTCCGGCTCGCGTTCCAACTCGGCCATGATCTCGGGGAATCGTCCCGGGAGTTCCAGGTCGTCGATCACCGACCGGAGGTAGAGGCCCGTGCCCCCGACGAGCACCGGGGTCCGGCCGCGGGCCCGGATGTCGGCCAGGGCGGTGCGGGCGCGCCGCTGGAACTCGCCCACCGTGAAGGGCTCGGTCGGCTCGACCAGGTCGATCAGGTGATGGGCGACCCTCGCCCGTTCGTCGGCGCTGGGCGTGGCGGTGCCCACGTCCATCCCCCGGTAGACCTGCATCGAGTCGATCGACACGAGCTCGACATCGCCCAGGGCTTCGGCCACGCCGAGCGCGAGATCGGACTTGCCCGAGGCGGTCGGCCCGAGGACCACGAGCGGACGATCGGCCCGCTCCTCCCGCTCGGTCACGAGAGGAGGTGGGCGAGTAGCTGGTGGGCGTCGAGTCGACGGATGTCGACCCGGTCGAAGCCGTAGGCCTCGACGAACGGCGCGACGAGGGCCGGGCCGTGGAGCCGAGTGAGCAGGGTCGCGACGGCGGCGAGGTCGACATGACGGTCGCCGAGACCCGACCACTGCCAGCCGAGGAAGGTCGCGGTGCCGTCGGGGTCGAGCCAGATGCGGTCCGGGCGGAGGGCGGCGTGCACGAAGACCGGCTCGTGGCTCTCACCGAGCTCGTCGATCAGGTCGTCGAAGATCGCTGCCAGTTCGGTGGCGGAGCGGCCGGCGTAGGGCCCGTCGGCCGCTTCTGCGATCTCTGCGGCCTCGACGCGGCGATCGACCACCGCACGAAGCGCCGCCGTATCGGCCACGAACGGGCAGTGGTCGGTGGGGCGGTCGTGGAGGGCCAGGAGCGAGGTGGCCAGCGTCTGCACGAGCGCTTCGGGTCCCATGGGGTGTCCGTGCTCGGCCGTGTCCGCCACCGATCCGAGCCGGATCGCCGCCGCTTCGCTGCCGTCGTCGGCCCGCCCAGTGGCGATCAGGTCGGGTGCCGGGGCAGCGCCGGCCAGCCACAACAACCGGTCGATCTCGTCGAGCAGTGCCCACGGAGTCCCTCCCGGCTGATGGAGGACCGCGAGGTCTGCGTCGGCGCCGCCGGGGCGCAACAGGGCCACGCCGCGGTCGACCGTCACCTCGCCGAGATCGTCGGCGGTCACGCCTCGGTCATGCATGGCGGCCCGCACCCCCGGACCGAGCGCGCGCACGTGGGCGGTCATCTCAACCGGCGGTGACCGGTATGCGCGTGCGGTGGCGGGCGGCATGGGTCACCTCGACCAACTCGCCGAGGAGATGGTTGACCCGAGCGTCGATCACCTCGACGCGGGCGTAGGTTCCGGCCCGCAGCGGCGTGGGCGAGGCGAAGTGCACGAGGGTGTTGCGACGGGTCCGCCCGGTGAGGACCGAGGGGTCCTTCTTCGAGGGACCCTCGACCGTGACCTCTTCGACCTCGCCGACCCGACGGGCGTTGGCCGCTCGGCTCGACCGCTCGATCACCACACGGAGCCGTTCGTAGCGCGCCACCGCGACGTCGTGGTCGACGAACGACTCGGTCATCTCGGCTGCTTCGGTGCCCGGCCGCGGCGAGAACACGAAGGTGAATGCGGCATCGAACTCGGCGGCCGCCGCGACCTCGAGGGTGCGTTCGAAGTCGTCGTCGGTCTCGCCCGGGAAGCCCACGATGATGTCGGTGGTGACCGACAGCCCTGGAATCGCGGCTCGGGCGGCGGCGAGCTTCTCGAGGTAGCGCGCGCCGGTGTAGCCCCGGTGCATGGCCGCCAGGATCGAGTCGCTGCCCGACTGCAGCGGGAAGTGCAGGTGTTCGCAGGCCTCGGGCGTCTCGGCCATCGCCGCGAAGACGTCGTCGCGCATGTCCTTCGGGTGCGGGCTGGTGAAGCGGACCCGGTGGATCCCTTCGACCGCGCCGGTGGCCCGGATCAGATCGGCGAACAGCGGACGGGCCCGGCGGTCGTCGGTCCATCGGTCGCCGCACCAGTGGGCGTCGTCGTCGGCCTGCTCGCCGCGACGGGCGAGGGCCAGGTCGCGACCGTAGCTGTTGACGTTCTGACCCAGCAGGGTGACTTCGCTCACGCCGTCGGCGGCGAGCTGCTCGACCTCGGTGACGAGATCCCCGAACGCTCGGCTCACCTCGGGTCCGCGCACCGACGGGACGATGCAGAAGGCGCAGGTGTTGTCACAGCCGACCTGGATCGTGACCCAGCCGGCATGATCGACTTCTCGCCGGGTCGGCAGCGCCGACGGGAACCGGTCGGCGTCTTCGCGGGCCGTCGCCTCGAGGATCTCCACGATCGGGCCGTGCTCCGCGGCGTGGTCGAGCAGTTCGACCGCCCGGTCGACATTGTGCGTCCCGAAGACGACGTCGACATGGCCCGCTCGCTCGGTGATGAGGTCGCGATCCTTCTGGGCCAGGCACCCGCCCACGGCGATCTGGAGGTCGGGGTTGGCTTCCTTCAGTGACTTCAGGTGGCCGAGGGCCCCGTAGAGCTTGTTGTCGGCGTTCTCCCGGATACAGCAGGTGTTGAGCACCACGACGTCGGCATCGGCGACATCGTCGACGCGCGACATCCCGTCGGCCTCGAGCAACCCGGAGATGCGCTCCGAGTCGTGCTCGTTCATCTGGCACCCGTAGGTGCGGATCACGTACGACTTCCCCACGCCGCCAGGCTACCGGCGGCGCGGGGATCGTGAGGTGGGGCCGCTCAGGCCAGGGCGTCGCCGCCGTCGAAGACCAGGACGTAGGCGCCCGCGCCGACCAGCAGGGCGCTGAGGACGATCTCTGCCACGACCATCGCCCCCGAAGTTGAAGAATTGATACCCCTCGCCCGAGCCCCACTGGTTGGTGGCGAAGCTGCCCGAATTCGCGTCGAAGTCGTCGGCCGCACCGTTGCGCACCTTGGCCCGGTCCCAGCGCGAAGCCGCCCGGTCCGCCCAGCATCAGGATGAATGTCCCGATCACCTCTGCCGCAGTGAGCATGACGTGAACCTGAACGGATGCTCGTGCGCGAGACTGGTCCCATGTCGACCATTGCCGCGGAGAAGTACGTCCGGCTCACCACCTTCACCCAGGACGGCCGCCGCAAGGAGACACCGGTGTGGATCGCCGACCTCGGCGACGGCCGGGTGGGGTTCACCACCGATGACGACACCTGGAAGGTCAAGCGGATCAACCACACACCGGCGGTCGAACTCGTGGCCTGCAACATGAAGGGGGTCGCCACCGAAGGTGCAGCCACCGTCACCGGCACCGCCGAGGTCGTCTCCGGTGACGCCTTCCGGACGGTCGAGGCTGCGGTGAAAGCGAAGTACGGCATCGCGTACCGGGCGATGGACCTGTTCTCCAAGGTCTCGCGCCGGGTGAAGCGCCAGGCCGACGCCGGCATCGGCATCGTCATCACCCTCGACTGAGCCGACACGACCGCCGCCGAAAACCACGAGTGGACCGCCCTGAGGCGGCCCACTCGTTCGTTCTCGACAGACCGGGGGGTCAGTCGTCGAGGGCGATCGGCAGATCGTCGGCGTCGGAGAACTCGTCGTCGTCCGTCTCGGTGAGGTCGACGGTCTCGTCGGCCTCCTCGGGGTCGGGCATGACGGCCTTCCAGACCCGGTCGGAGATCTCGACCATGACCTCGGGGTTGTCCTGGAGGAACTTCTTGGCGTTCTCCCGGCCCTGGCCGAGTTGCTCGCCGTCGTAGGTGTACCAGGCACCCGACTTCTTGACGATGCCCTCCTCGACGGAGAGGTCGAGCACCGAACCCTCACGGGAGATGCCGGTGCCGTACATGATGTCGAACTCGGCCTGGCGGAACGGCGGGGCGCACTTGTTCTTCACGACCTTGACCCGGGTGCGGTTGCCCACGACCTCGACGCCGTCCTTGATCGATTCGATACGACGGATGTCGAGACGGCACGAGGAGTAGAACTTCAGCGCCCGGCCACCCGGCGTCGTCTCCGGCGAACCGAACATCACGCCGATCTTCTCGCGCAGCTGGTTGATGAAGATGCACACCGTGTTGGACTTGTTGAGATTGCTGGTCAGCTTGCGCAACGCCTGTGACATCAACCGGGCCTGGAGGCCGACGTGGGTGTCGCCCATCTCGCCTTCGATCTCGGCGCGGGGGGTGAGCGCCGCCACGGAGTCGATCACGATCACGTCGAGCGCCCCGGAGCGCACGAGCATGTCGACGATCTCGAGCGCTTGCTCACCCGTGTCGGGCTGGGAGATCAGCAACTCGTCGATATCGACGCCGATGGCCTTCGCGTAGACCGGATCCATGGCGTGCTCGGCATCGACGTAGGCGCAGATGCCGCCGTTGCGCTGGGCCTCGGCGACCACGTGGGTGGCCAGCGTGGTCTTGCCCGAGGACTCCGGGCCGTAGATCTCGGTGACGCGGCCACGGGGCAGGCCACCGATGCCGAGGGCCAGATCCAGGGCCAGGGCCCCGGTGGGCACCGACTCGATGCCGAGGGCCGTCTTCTCGCCCATCTTCATGACCGAGCCCTTGCCGAACTGCTTCTCGATCTGCCCGAGGGCCATGTCGAGTGCCTTGTCTCGTTCCACTGTGTCTCCTACGTCTGCGCTGTTGATCCCGACGCCTTCGACGCCGGACTTGGGGGGTGTGGGGTTTGTGGGCTCGAACCTACGGAGGGGGTGTGACACCCACTGGCGGGAACGAATGACACGAAGGTAATTGCGAACAGCTGTTCGGTCAAGGACCGAACAGGGAACTTCTCGGGGATCCGGGACCAAAACCGTGCGGGCCGGTGTTCTACGGTGCACAGACCGAGGCCCACAGCCCAGAAAGGCCCACCATGACCGAGAGCACCCTCCCCACCGGTGAGACCGTCGAGCAACTGCGCGAACGGCTCACCCCCGCCCAGTTCGCCGTCACCCAGGAGGCCGGCACCGAGCGGGCCTTCACCGGCGAGTACTGGGACTGCCACGACGACGGCACCTACCGCTGCGTCGTCTGCGACACCGCCCTGTTCACCAGCGACACCAAGTTCGAGTCGGGCTCCGGTTGGCCGAGCTTCTTCGAGACCGTCGGCGAGGACGTCGTCGAGATCCACACCGACACGAGCCATGGCATGATCCGCGAAGAGGCCGTGTGTGCGAACTGCGGCGCCCACCTGGGCCACCGCTTCCCCGACGGACCGGCGCCCACGGGCCAGCGCTACTGCATGAACTCGGCGAGCCTGCGACTGGACCGGGACGGCGCCATCACCGAGGAGTAGCCGCCGACGCCGCTATCCTGCAACGCAGAAGCGGCTGGTCGCGGGCAAGGGCCCAGCGAGAGAACCCCGCTCGAAGGCGCCTCCAATGGCCACCACGTTCGCCGCCCTCGGCGTTCCCGACGAGATCGTCGCGGTCCTCGATCAACAACGCATCCGCCAACCGTTCGAGGTCCAGGCCGCGTCGATTCCCGACCTGCTGAAGGGTCGCGACGTCGTGGCCCGGGCCCCGACCGGCTCGGGCAAGACCCTCGCGTTCGGCATCCCGCTGGTGACGAGCGTCAGGAAGGCCGAACCGAGACGACCGGCCGCCCTGGTGCTCGCCCCCACCCGCGAGCTCGCCGATCAGATCGCGTCCGACCTCGGACCGCTGGCCGAGGTCGTTGGTCGCAAGATCCTCGCCGTCTACGGCGGTGTCGGTCTCGAGCCCCAGATCAACAAGCTGAAGCGGGGCATCGACATCCTGGTCGCCACTCCCGGACGCCTCGAAGACCTCATCGCCCGGCGCGCGCTCTCGCTCGACGACGCGTCGATCGTGGTGATCGACGAAGCCGACCGGATGGCCGACATGGGCTTCATGCCCGTCGTGAAGCGCTTGCTCGACCAGACCGCGGCGAAGCGCCAGACGGTGCTCTACTCCGCGACACTCGACGGCGATGTCGGCAAGCTGATCCAGCGCTACCAGCACAACCCGGTGCGCCACGAGGTCGGCCCCGCGTCCCCTGATCTCAAGGCCATGGAGCACCACTTCTGGGAACTCCCCCGCACCGAGCGGGTGCCGTTGGCTGCCTCCTGCATCGCCACGTTCGGCCCCACGATCGTCTTCGCCCGCACCCGGCACGGCGCCGACCGCCTCGCGAAGCAGCTCGGTCGTCTCGGCGTGAAGGCCGTCGCCATCCACGGCAACCGCTCGCAATCGCAGCGCACCCGGGCGCTCGACGACTTCACCCGGGGCAAGGCCCACGCCATGGTCGCCACCGACGTCGCCGCCCGTGGCATCCATGTCGACGGCGTGGCCTGCGTCATCCACTTCGACCCGGTCGACGAGGACTCCGCCTACGTGCACCGCAGTGGCCGCACCGCCCGGGCCGGCGCCCACGGCAAGGTCATCTCGTTCGTCGATCCGAGCCAGATGAAGGACGTCAGGGCGATGAAGCGCCGTCTCGACCTTCCGGGTGAGATCACCAAGCCGCCGGCCGTCGAGGGTGGAGCGCTCCCCGAGCTGCCGCCCGACACCGACGACCGTCCGCCACGGCGCGACGACGGCCCGCGCCGCAACAACCAGCAGCGCCGGCCCAAGGCTCGCACCCGCAAGAGTGGTGGGAAGCGTGGCGGTGGACCGAAGTCCGGCGGGCAGAGGTCCGGCGGCCAGAAATCCGGCGGACAGAAGTCAGGCGGACAGAAGCCAGGCGGACAGAAGAGCGGTGGGCAGAGGAGCGGCCAGCGCCGCTCCAAGGGCGGCAACCGCGGCCCGGGCTGACCGCGGTCAGCCGAGCAGGAACTCCCGGATCCGCTCCATCGCCCGTGGGTCCTGGAGCATGAAGATGTGGCCCCCCTCGAACACCTCGAGCGTCGCGTCGGGGATCGCGGCCACGATCGCCTCCGCGTTGCTGACCGGCGCGATGCCGTCATAGCGACCTGCGCACACCAGCGTGGGCGAGCCGATGCCGGCCAACCCCGCATTCGCGTCGTGCAACCGTCGCGCCTCGAGCTGGCGGGCGAACCCAGCGGCCGCGTCGGGCGGCTGTTCGGCTGACTGCCCCTCACGGAAGTACGACGTGAGCGCACCGAGACCCGGGATGTCCTCGCCGGGCACGTATCTCGTGTCGAGCACCGGCATCCAGGCATCGGCCCGCTCCTCGGGTGGGAGCTCCTGGATCTCGTGCAGCGGATACGACGGCTGGGCCCCGCCCGGCGAGGTGCAGTTGAGCACCAGCTTGTCGACGAGCTCGGGATGACGGATCGCCAGGTGCTGCGCGACCATGCCACCGAACGACGTGCCCACGACATGGCACCGGCTCCACCCGACGGCCGCACAGAGAGCGGCCGCATCGTCGGCGAAATCCGCCATCGCCGGCTGACCCTCGCCGCCGGAGGTCCGTCCCAGACCGCGCTGGTCGTAGTGGAGGCCGCAGAAGTCGGCGTTGAGGGGAGAGGACGACGGCATCGTTCGTCGCAGATCGCCGCCGCTGCCCGAGATGTGGAGCAGCGGCGGTCCGTCGCCGTGGAACTCGTGGTACATCGTGAGATCGCCGACGTCGAGGAAGGGCATCGACCGACATTAGAGGGCGAGTGACCGACGGGCCACGGTGGTGTAGCGGGCACCGTCGGGCGAGCGTTCGCTGCGCACCAGCGCGATCTCGTCGACGGTGAACGAGGATGCGACGGCAACGCCGTCGAGGGCCGTGCGGCCACCGCCCCGTTGCCGACCCAGGGTCAGATGACCGACGAACCCGTCCGGGTGCGGGCGCTCCCCCAGCCGCAGCGTGGCGAGCTCGACGGCGCCGGCGATGGGTTCGAGTCCGCCGACCGGAACGATCACGGTGTCGGGACCGAGCCGGCCGACGGTCGGCCCCAGCGATGCCTCGGCCGGCGCGGCGACCACGGTCTCGAGCGCGGCCCGCGCCAGAGACTCGTCGACCTCGCCGAGATAGCGCAGCGTGACGTGCAATTGCGCCGGCGTCGTCCATCGGACCCCGGGCACGGCAGGCCGGGGCAGGGCGTCGAGGAGCTCCACGACGGTCGGCGGTGGCCACACCGCGATGAAGAGACGGGGCACAGATGCGAAACTAACCCCCAGGGGGTGCCGTCATGACCAGGGGCCGGACCACGCGAGACCGATTCGCGGTCAGTGCAGGGATCGCCGCGCTGGTGATCGCCCTCGTCGGGATCGTGTTCGTCGTCTCGACCGCCGACCCGGCCGACTCCCCCGCCGCCGACCCCGACTCCACCACCCTGCCCGACTCCACCACCCTGCCCGACACGACCACCCTGCCCGACACGACCCCGACCACGGTGTGGACGCCTCCGGCCGACGACCCGACCCAGCCCTCCCCCGCCGCCGTC